>Ga0182030_10000095_pt1 | contig 130374 bp, 122 predicted proteins | sample 812S3MmetaG_FD_121299 | JGI IMG/M metagenome (GOLD analysis project Ga0182030, IMG submission 121299) | Permafrost microbial communities from Stordalen Mire, Sweden - 812S3M metaG (Illumina Assembly) | ecosystem: Environmental > Terrestrial > Soil > Wetlands > Permafrost | place: Sweden... | reverse complement strand
CGGTGCCGGCGAAATCGACGACGATTTGATTGCCTTCCTGGCGCACGTTCACTGGTGTGCGCGGATCGGTCAGCTGCACGATCACCCGGCCGGTGCCATCGGAACCGCGGCGGAAATCGATGGTACGAATGCTGCGTTCGGTGACTGTGGCACCGCCGCCTGCGCCTGCGCGCGCGACCGCGGGCTTGCCGACATCGGCACCGGGTTGCGACCCTAAGGTCACGATGATGGAGTTGCCGTCCACCTTGGTGGTGTAGGGCATCAACGAGTCGACGTTGACCACGAGGCGGGTACGCCCATTGGCCTCGGCCGCCAGCACGGTATCGACACCGCCGCTCTTCACGTCGATGCGACGCGAGGCAAGCGCGAGGGTCGTGTTGGGCAGGTCGAAGGCGATGCGAGCCGGCTTGTCGATCGTGAAGGGCAGCGGCTCCGGGGCTGGACCGCTCATGTGCAATTTCAGCTGCACCTGTTGGCCCGACAGTGTTTGAACGTCGATCGACTCGAGCTTGATCGGATCCGCGGCGCGCGCCGCAAAGCTGATCACAGCCAATACCAGGAACGCCATGGCGCCCTGTAACGACGTTCGGAACTGAATTCTACTCATATGCTTCATTCTCCCTGTGGCCTCAATCGGATAACGCCAATGAGGCCGGTCGCTCTATATAGCCGCCGAGACCATCCGGGATGATTTCGACCAAACTAATTTTTCCGCCACTAATTTCCGTAACTTTGCCGTCGTTCTGACCGAGATAATTTCCCGGCTGCACCTTGTGCACCAGGCCGTCCCTGGATTGCACCAACCCATAAAAGCTGTTGCCCACCTTGAAGGTGCCGACCATCTTCAGTGTGTCGAGCGAGAACCCTTCCAGGAACTCACGATTACGCCGGCTGCTAGGCCGCAAATTCTGGCCGTTCGCACTTGCGCCTTGAGGTTGGAAAGGCGAGCGCATGTTGGACGCGCTGTAGATGAAGCTCTCATACGGCTTCACTTCCGGCAACGGCTGTATGCGGCCGCCTGGTTTCTTCTTCGTAGCCTCGATCCACTTCTGCAGATCGGACTGACCCCCGGAACAGCCGGCAGCCACCAGGCTGCCCAAGACTGCGCCAATGATTGCGATTCTGCGCGTGCTGCTCACGAAGCGCCTCCCGGCTTCTTGGGCGCCTTGCCGGTGCCTTCATCCTCGATATAGCGGTAGGTCTTGGCAGTGACGTCCATGGTCAGATTGTCGTAGCCACTGCCACTCTTACTGCTGTCGACCGGTGTGATCGAGATGTCGTGCAGGGTGACGATGCGTGGCAACGCCGCGATGCCGCTGACGAAGCTGCCGAATTCGTGGTAACTGCCCACCAAGCGGATGTGGATCGGCAGCTCGGCATAAAAGCCGTTGCTCTTCTCGGCGCCCGGCTGGAACAGCTTCTCTTGCAGTCCGGCCGCGAGGCCGGTCTGAGAGATGTCGACCAATAGATTCGGCACTTCCGTCTTGCCCGGCAATTGCCGCAGCATGGCGCCGAAGCTGCGTTCCATTTCGCCGAGCTGCAATTTATAGGCTTCGAGATTGGCGGCACGTTGCTGCTTGGTCTCGAACTGCGCGCGCAAATCCAGCTCGTCCTGCTCCGCTTTCTGCAGCACCGGACGATCGTCGTCCCACACGAACATGTACCAGCCGATACCCGCGACGGCGACGAAAGCCAACGCGACGAAGAAACCGCGCACGGGCAAAGGCCAGCGGCCTACGTCGCGCGGATCCAATGAGCGGAGCTGTTCGAAAAAATTCATTGCTTCGCAACCTTCTTGACGCCAGTGTTGCCGTTGTTGTCCAGATCGACGCCGATTTCGTTGGCGAACAACACGAAACTCGAGCCGCCGGTCGGGGTATCTTTCGCCGACTCGACCACCTGTAATTCAGGATTCGCCAGCCAGGTCGAGCCATCGATGTTGCGCATGAACGTCGAGACGCGCGTGCTCGATTGGGCGACGCCGTGCAGTTCTATCTTTTTGCCGCTTTCCTTGATCTGGGTCAAATACACGCCCTCAGGCACGATCTTCACCAGTTCATCGAAGCGGTGCACGATCTCCGGTCGCTGCCGCTGCAGCTTCTCGATGATTTCCATGCGCGCCACCAAACGTTGTTTGCGATTTTCGAGATCCTGGATATCGGCAATCTGCGCATCCAACTTGACGATCTCTTTCTTCAATAAATTGTTTTTCTCGTTTTGCGCGTCGGTCCAGGTGGAATACAGAACCTTGCCGCCGCCGACGAAAACGCCTGCAGCGATGGCGGCCGCGACCAGAGCGACGGCGAATTCGGTACGCCTTCTCTTGCGTTCTTGTTCGCGGTGCGGAAGTAGATTGATACGTGGCATGGGCGCTCTTTAATCGAAGCTTCGCAGCGCGAGGCCGCAAGCTGTGAGTAAGGCAGTGGCGTCGCGCGCCACTGCTTGGGCTTTCGCTTTCGAGGAAACTTTCATGTTGCCGAGCGGATCGCCCTTGTCGGCCGGGACGCCGACGCGGCTGGAAATCACATCCGCCACGCCCGGGATGTTGGCGCACCCGCCGCAGATCAAGATTTGATCCGGTTGCGCTCGGCCGCTGCCCGAAGCCAGATAGAACTGCAAAGAACGGCTAACCTGCTGGGTCATGTCGTCGATGAAAGGGTCCAGCACTTCCGGTTGGTAGTTGCTGGGCAAACCGCCTTCCTTCTTGGCGCGGCCCGCTTCTTCCATGCTTAAGCCGTAGGTGCGCATGATTTCTTCGGTCAACTGCTGGCCGCCGAAGGCGAAGTCGCGCGTGTAGATGACTTTCAGATCGCGCAGCACGCTGAAGGTGGTGCTGCTGGCGCCGAAATCGACCACCGCAACAGTACGGTCCAAACCACCGTCGGGCATCTGATGGCGCATCAGTGCGCAGGCATTTTCCAGGGCGAACGCTTCAACGTCCACGATTTGCGCCGTCAAGCCGGATGCCTGCACCGCGGCCTGGCGCTGCTCGACGTTCTCGGTTCGAGTCGCGACCAACAGTACGTCCAGCATTTCGGGATCTTTTTCCGACGGACCTACGACCTGGTAGTCGTAGCTCACCTCTTCCATCGGGAAGGGAATGTATTGGTCGGCCTGCATTTCAACCTGGCCTTCCAATTCGTTGTCGCCCAAATTCTTGGGCATCTGAATCACTTTGGTGATGGCCGCGTCGCCGCTGATGGCGATAGCCGCGAGTCGGCTGCGCGCGCCGGAGCGCTTCACGGCCCGGCGGATTGCTTCGCCGACCGCCTCCGCATCAACGATGGCTTTCTCGTTGATAGCGTTGTGCGGCGTAGGTTCGGCCGCGTACGACTCAACCCGGTACTGGCCACCCGACATGGTGAGTTCGATGAGTTTCACCGACGAGGTGGTGATGTCCAGCCCTAACAGCGGACGATGTCTTTTGCCTAACGACCACACAGTTGTTTTCCCTTTTTGCTCAATGTCTTGGAGGTCGAAACTTGGGTTGGAGAGTAGCTACGCGACGCCAACTTAGCAAGAAACTGTTAAATAGAACGTGAAGCTACTCACGGTAATCGCCGCCGATGCATTCCACAACGGCAAACTGAGAACTACGAGGATTCGTTGCAGCAGGAATTGACTTCGAATCATCCGTTCAGACCTCTGCGTACCGGTTTTATGGCCCGGATCATTGGTTAATCTTGGTCTGGCAACCCCGCTATCCTCGAGCAGGAGCCTCGTAGGACCGGTGGCTTTGCGTCCTCATCTTTCGATGAGTATGCCCACGTAACCGGCGGTAATATGCATCCCTCAGTCCGTCGGGGCAACAAGTTAGAACGGTTTCCTGTGGTTAAACGTTATCCAGTTCTCATATCGCGCATTTGCGTAGTCTTAGTAGCCGTTATCGCACTGGGAATGTTCGCGAACGTCTGTGCTTATGTGTACTTGCGGCCCGCGCTGCCCGACGTGCACAGCCTCAAGGACGTGCAATTGCAGGTGCCGCTGCGCATCTACACCCGCGACGGCAAGCTGATCCAATCGATCGGAGAGCAGCGGCGCATTCCGGTTCGCTACGACCAGCTGCCCAAGCTGCTGATCCAGGCGTTCCTCGCCACGGAAGACGACCGCTTCTTCCGGCATCACGGCGTGGATTGGCAGGGGATCCTGCGCGCCGCGGTTGCCAATTTGAAGGCCGGCGGAATTCGCCAGGGTGCCAGCACCATCACCATGCAAGTGGCGCGCGATATGTTTCTCACGCCGCGGCGCGACATGAAACGCAAGATGAGCGAGATCTACATCTCGCTGCTGATGGAATCCGAGTTCACCAAGGAACAAATCTTCTCCTTGTACGTGAACAAGATCTTCCTCGGTCAGCGCGCCTACGGCGTGGCGGCGGCCGCGGAGGTTTATTTCGGCAAGTCCCTGGACCAACTGAGCATTGCCGAAATGGCGACCCTGGCCGGAATTCCGACGGCGCCCTCCTCGGTCAATCCGGTGGCTAGCGCCGAAGCCGCGACGGTGCGCCGCTCGCACGTCTTGGGACGCATGTTGGAACTCGGCTACATCAACCAGGCTGAGTACGAAACGGCCAAGAGCACCCCCATGGAATCGCGGCTGCATCTGCCCACCGTGGAGGTGGATGCGCCGAATGTGGCCGAAATGGTCCGCAATGACATGCAAGCCAAGTACGGCGACGCCGCCTACACGGTCGGCTACAAGGTCTACACCACCATCGATTCGCGTTTGCAAACCGCCGCTACCGTTGCGCTGAGGACCGGGCTGATGGAATACGATCGGCGCCATGGCTTTCGCGGCGCGACGGCCAAGGTCGATCTAACCAAGGTGGTTACGTCGGCAGATTACGAGTCCACACTCGAGGAATTTCCCGTCATCGGCGGCCTGCGCCCGGCGATCGTGGAGAAGGTGGAGGCCAAGAGCGCCAGAATCTACGTCAAGGAACTCGGCTTCGTGACCTTGCCCTGGGAGAAGATGAGCTGGGCGCGCCGCGAGTTGCCCGACGAGAAGGTCGATCGCTCGCCCGTTCAAGGCTCGGACATCTTCAATCGCGGCGATGTGATCTACACCGTGGGACGCACGGCCGAGTCGTTGATGTTCGTGCAGGTTCCCGAAGCGCAAAGCGCGCTGGTCTCCGTCGACCCGCGCGACGGAGCGGTGGCCGCGCTGGTCGGCGGTTTCGACTTCTTTCAGAGCAAGTACAACCGCGCGACTCAGGCCCGACGCCAACCGGGGTCGGGTTTCAAGCCTTTCATCTACGCCGCCGCCTTCGACAAAGGCTACACGCCGGCCAGCGTGGTGCTGGATGCACCCGTGGTGATCGACGAAGAAGGCAAGGAGCAGGCGTGGCGACCCAAGGAAGACAGCAATCAGTTTTACGGCCCGATACGATTGCGCGAGGCCCTGACGTTCTCCCGCAACTTAATCTCGGTACGGCTGATGCGCGAGATGGGTGGAGAGTACACGCGCAACTACGTGACGCGTTTTGGCTTCGACAAGTCGCAACTGCCGGACGATCTCACCATGGCGTTAGGTACCGCGGAACTCAGTCCTCTGCAGGTGGCCATCGGCTACGCCACCTTTGCCAATGGTGGTTTCAAGGTCAGTTCCTACTACATCGAGCGGGTTGAGGATGCCGGTGGCAAGGTCCTGAGCCAGGCGGATCCTGCCATCGCCTGCTTCGAATGCAACCAGGCCTCGGATGCGCCGATCGTTCGCAGCAGCGCCACCGGACGTGCGGCACTGCTCGATGCCGGAGCCCATGACGGCAAGACCGTCATTCCGGGCAAGAATCTCGCCCCGCAGGTGATCCGGCCGCAGGTCGCCTATCTGCTGGCGGACATGATGACCGATGTCATCAAGCGCGGCACGGCGACCAGGGCGAGAGTGCTCAATCGCGACGACATCGCGGGCAAGACCGGCACCACCAACGAATTCCACGATGCGTGGTTCAACGGCTTCAACGGCGATTTGGTAACCTCCGTATGGACTGGATTCGACTCGGATCGCTCGCTCGGCGAGCGCGAGGAGGGCGGGCACGTGTCGGTACCCACTTGGACGTACTACATGCAGGAGGCCCTAAAGCACGTGCCGCGGCACTGGGTGCCGGTGCCCGACGGTATCGTCACCGTGCGCATCAATCCGCAAACCGGCCTGCTGGCGAGTTCGGACAATCCAAACTTCATCATGGAAAAATTCATCGAAGGCAGTCTGCCCAAACCGGAGGTGTACGAGGGTCCGGACAGCACGAACCCGATCAACGACGGCGACAAACCGCTATTTTAGGAGGCTCTCGCGGACATGCCTAAGAAGTTTTCGCAGCGCACCGAAGATATGCGCCAAGCGCTGGCGCAAGAAGCCGCGCGCATAATGGCCGAGCACGGCATCGAGGACTTCCTGCAGGCGAAGCGCAAAGCCGCCGACCGCCTGGGGGTAAACGACGTCTCGGTGCTCCCGAAAAACATCGAGATCGAGGCCGCGCTGCGCGCGCATCAGCGCCTGTTCGGCCGCGAGTCGCACGATCACAGCCTGAGGGAACAGCGCCGCATCGCATTGAAAGCCATGCGGGTGCTGGCCGAGTTCAACCCGCGGCTGGTCGGTTCGGTGCTCAACGGCACCGCCACGGACTACAGCGACATCAATTTGCATTTGTTCGCGGACGCCTCGGAAACGGTGGCAATTCGCTTGCTGGACCTCGGCGTGCCGCACGAATTTTACGAGCGCCGCGTCAAGATGGACGCCGAGCGCAGCGTCAACTATCCCGCCTTGCGATTCGAAGCAAACGGCCGCACTGTCGATGCCACCGTGTTCCCCGTCGACGGCATCCGCCAATCGCCCTACTCGCCCGTGGACGGCCGGCCGATGAAGCGCGCCGATGCGCGCGAGGTGTCGGAGCTCATTGGCTCCAACTGATTGCTGCGCGGACCGATTGCTGCGCGGACCGACTACTTTGCGGGCTGACTACCTCGCGGCCGGCTTGGCCTGCCACACCGTCATCATCTCGGGCGAACCTTGGGCGCGCACACCGTTGTCGGTCAGGATGTCGTCGGTCGCCGCGACCAGTGCCGGGCGCGAAAACACCAAAGCTTCGCCGCCCTTTTGATTGAATTCGACCGTGACGAAAGGATCCTGCAGGTCGCGCAGCAACTCGACCAGATGCTTCAGGCTCTTGAGGGGAGTGCCGTTGATCGAGTACACCACCGAACCAGTGGCGCTGGCATAGCCGTTGGCCAGCTTGTGCGGAAAGAACGGTGAGGAGATCACCACCAATTCCTGCAGTTCGGGGGTGGGCGAATCGAACGCCATGCTGGCAAGCGGACTCTTCAAGAAGCTGAGCGCACGCATGGTGCCGGCGTTGCCGTCGAAGTTGGAGAGCATCTGGCGCGTCGCGATCGAAAAGCACATCGGTCCGTAGATGAAATAGGGCGGATAGCTGCCATGCAGATCCGCCACCAAGGTCGGGTGCTGGGGCGATACCGGCAATTCGATCTTGGCGATCTTGCCGGCACGGACCAGAGTCAGCGGCAGCTTGCCGCTCTTCGCCACGTGCTGGATTTCGTAGGCAAACTGCACGCGTAAGTCCTTGCCCAATTTGATCATGCCCTGATTGTCGATGGGCGTATCGCCAATGTGCGTGATAACGTCCCATTCCTTCAACGGATAGGATTCGTCGGACTTGTCGGGCCGATGCACGACCATGCCTTCGACGCTCTTGTCGAGCTTCAGATATTCACGCAGCGCGGGATTCTCCAGCGTCTGCAGGTCGTCGTACATGCTCGCCTTGCCGTCGTAGACGCCGTCCGAGATATCCTTTAGGAACAGCTCGACCTCTTCGTTGGGAATGATGTAGCCGATGTTTTGCGTATCGCCGCCGGCGCGGCTGAATGCCAGGCCGATCATCTTGTTGTCCGCGATTGCGGGACCGCCGCTGTTGCCGGGATTGATGGCCGCGTCGATTTGAATGCGCAACCCCGACACCGGGAAGTTGTAGCTGACGAACTCGATGCGCGAGACGATGCCTTTGGTGATCGACAGCGAATTGCCGCCGGCGGGAAAGCCGTATGCCAGCACCGCATCCTTGATCTGCGGCAGCTTGCTGGCCCGCGCCAGCGGCGTGTGGGAATCGAAGAACGAGGCATCGTCGAGCTTCAGTACCGCGAGATCGATGCCGGGCGCGATGGCGACCACGGTTGCCGAAACCTTGTCGCCCGCCGCATTCGCCTGCACCTGCACCTGGCTGGCATACAGCACGGCGTGTGCGTTGGTCAGTATGCGGTTGCCTTCGATGACCACGCCCGAGGCGGTCGCCTCGCTGGGCGCCTGTTTGGTCCACGGCTTGAAGGGATCCGGGTAGCGCATGGTGGAGAACACCTTGACCACGGAATTCTCGACGGAAGGCGTCGTGTCGACCAAGCCCACATGCGTGGCGCCGTAACAAGCGGCGGCGTAGACGCCGGCAAATATCTGGAGAGCGAGCTGGAGCAGCGGTTTGTAACGTGTCATGGAGATCCCGTCGAGAAAGCCAGCAAGGCGTTGCCTGAATTGACGTACACCATGCCGTTGACGATGGTCGCGCCGCCGTGGTCCAGGGGCGCGCCGTTGGCGGCCACGCCGTTCAAGGTATGCAGGGGGTGCGCCGTATCGAAGTCCCACAGAACCTTGCCGTCAATGGTGGAATAAGCACGCAAGTGCCCGTCCAGCGATCCGGAGAAAGCGCTCCCAGGCATCACCGTGACTGCTTGCGATTGGGCGTGTGAGCAATTGGCGTCGCTCCACGAGCAGGCGGGCGTCGGGGTCGCGGTGCGCCAGCGCGCAATCCCGGTCTTCAATTCCAACGCGGTCAGGCTTCCGGAGCCATTGCCAGGATCGGCCAGCGATCCGGACAAGCCGATGTAAACGTTCTTATAATCGGCTGCAACACCCCAGGCGATGCCGCCCGCCGCAGCGCCGGCTTGCGCCGCGCCGGCTTCCGCTACCTTGGTCTGCCACAGGATCTCGCCGCCGTGATCGGGATCGAGGCTGTACATCACGCCGGATCTTTGCCCGGCCAGGATCACCTGGTTGCCGCTCGCCAGAGTCCGCAACAACGGCGATGCGGAGAAGCCGCTGGATACCATCTCGCCAGTGCGCGCCAGTTGCTTCACCCAACGCAATTTTCCGTCGTTCAAGTCGAACGCCACGACGGCGTCGGTGAGCGACTGCTCCACGCTGGTGGTCGAACCTAAGGTGCCGACGTACAGCACATTGCGCTTCGGATCGATGGTCGGCGCATCGACCACCGCGGCGCCGGCGGGCGCAAATTCCTGCACGCCCGTTACGCTCTTGCGTGTCGGCTGCGGTTCCTCCAGAACGGTGAAGCTCTTCCACAGGATCTTCCCTGTAGCGACATCGAGCGCCGCGACGCTGCCGCGAAAGGTGCAACAGGCATAACCGGGCGTAGCGGCCATCGCTTCCTCGGTGGAGGCCACCGAAACGTACACCCGGTTGTTGTAGAGCGTCGGCGAGCCGACGATGCGCGCCAGCGGATGTGTTTCGACTTGCGTCTTCCACACCAGGGTACCCCTTTGCGCGTCCAGCGCGTAAACCATGCCGCTGTCATCGCCGAACAGCGCGACACTCGGCGCCTTGATCACGTCAAGATGCGCCAGAGTGCGCTTCAACTTCTTCGGCAGCACGGCCCTCTTCGGCTGACCGAGTTCGCCGATGGAGATGGCCGAATGGCTCCCCACGGGGGCATCGAACGTCCAATAAGTGCAGCCGGTTTTGGCGTCCAGCGAGTAGACACGACCAGTGCCGCCCGCAATGAACAACCTGCCGTCGACCACGGTAGGCTGCGCGAACCGGCCGCCGCCCTGATAGCCGTACGACCATTTCAGGGTCAACTTGGCTACATCGCTGGCGCGAAGGGCGGGCTCCGGCTGATAGCGGGTGTTGTCCAAGTCCCGTCCCCAGCCATTCCACAATGCCGTTCCCAGTGCGACCGGCTCGGCGCGCTCAGGGCAGGTGTTGCTCTCCGGGTGCAGCGCCACCGTCACCGCCGGCGTGAGAGGTACGGCAGGTGGAATTTCCGCTGCGGCGCAGACGCCGTTCATCAACAGCCATGCCGCCAGCGCGCGCAACAAGGCGTGGGCTATCGGACGCATGGCTCAGCGTTTATCGATCTGCTGATAATCTCTCTTGGTGGGGCCGGTGTAGAGCTGGCGCGGTCGGCCGATTTTCATGTGCGGATCGGAAACCATTTCCTGCCAATGGGCGACCCAACCGGCGGTGCGCGCAATCGCGAACATCACCGTGAACATGGAGCGCGGAATCCCTAAGGCGCTGTAGATGATGCCGGAATAGAAATCCACGTTCGGGTACAGCTTGCGCGACACGAAGTAATCGTCCTTGAGCGCGATTTCCTCCAGTTTGAGCGCCAATTCGAACAGCGGACTGTCGCCCTTGCCCATCTTCTCCAGCACTTTGTAGCACATGCCGCGGATGATCTTCGCGCGCGGGTCGAAATTTTTGTAGACGCGGTGGCCGAAGCCCATGAGCCGCACGCTGTCGGTCTTGTCTTTGACGCGTGCCAGGAATTTTTCAATGTTGGCGACCGAGCCGATGCTGTCCAACATATCGAGCACGGCTTCGTTGGCGCCGCCGTGCGCCGGTCCCCAAAGAGCGGAAACGCCGGCGGAAATCGCCGCATACGGATTGGCACCGGTGCTGCCGGCCAAACGTACGGTCGACGTGCTGGCATTCTGTTCGTGATCAGCATGCAATATGAACAACAGATCCAACGCCTCGGCCGCCAACGGATCGATGCCGTAGGGTTCGCACGGAACCGCGAAGAACATGTTCAGCATGTTGGCGCAGTAACGCAGATCGTTGCGCGGATACATGAAAGGCTGGCCGAGCGTGTGCTTGTACGCCGCGGCGGCGATGGTCGGCAGCTTCGCAACAATGCGGTGCGCGAATATTTCCCGATGGCGCGGGTCGTCGATGTGCGTGGTGTCGTGATAAAACGCCGCCATCGACGCGACCACCGCGGATACCATGGCCATGGGGTGCGCATCGTGGTGGAACCCCTGGAAAAAGCGCAGCAACTGTTCGTTGACCATGGTGTGACGCATGATCGAATTCTCGAAGGCTGCGAGCTCGTTCTTGTTCGGCAGCGTGCCATTGATCAGCAGCGCCGCTACCTCGAGAAAATTCGAATGTTCCGCGAGCTGCTCAACCGGATAGCCGCGATACAGCAGCACGCCGGCATCGCCGTCGATATAGGTTATCTTGCTGTCGCAACTCGCCGTCGCCATGAAACCGGGATCGAAAGTGAAGACACCTTGATCCTTTTGCAAATTCGCGATGTTCAGCACGTCGGGGCCGATGGTTCCCGACATGGCATCCAGCTGGCTGGTCTTTCCGGTCGTTAGATTCTTGAGTTCGTATTTCGTGCTCATGCGCTGTTCCGACTGGTATGCGATCCTTATTGGGCCACGCAGCCTTGCACGGTCGCAAAATGGAATCAAGCGGCCACAGCCGATCTTTGGACTTCCATGCGATTGAGATGCGCGGTCCAGCTATTGGATCCGCGCATACATGAGGAAACGGAATCAGGCCTTGGCGGCTGTCGCGTACTTCTTGCGAAATTTGTCGACGCGGCCACCCGTGTCGACGATTTTCTGCTTGCCGGTGTAGAACGGGTGGCAATTCGAGCAAACTTCGACCTGCAGATCGTGACCGATGGTGGAGCGGGTCTCGAACGCATTGCCGCAGGTGCAGGTGACGTTGATCGTTTGGTATTCGGGATGAATTTCGGCTTTCATGGGAACCTCGTGCTTGTGTGCGGCAGAATCGGTGCGCATCCAGTCGATGCCATCGCCACGCCTACCCAGGAGTTGCCGTCGGAATTCGAGAATTCAACGCCAGACAACTTTCGGGCCGAGCATCATAGGCGTGTCCGCAGCGCTGGACAACATGGGCGCGTAAGTCTTTGTCTGACAACGACTCCTTCTTTGTCCCCAAAAACTGTGGATAAGTCTGTGGATGGCATGGTCGCCATGGGACGCAAGCGGGCAAATCTCGCATAATTGTTGACTTGATCAAAAAATAGGCAAGCCAGTTTATTTAATAATTTCAATAAGTTATGGGGCGCATCTGACGTAACATAAATGCAATGTGCTGTAGGTCTCAATTTGACAAAGAAGCATTCGGCGATGTGTATAAGCTTAAGCGAGAAAAGCAGCCTGCAGATCGTTGAGGAAGCGCCTCCCTAGGTCGGTGGGCCGCCAGCCTCCGGAACGCGGCTCCAACAATCCGCGCTCTTGCACCTCGTGCAGCCGCGGCAACACCGTGCTCATAGGCAGTCCCGTGCGTTGTTCGAAGCATTCGTCGCTGAAACCTTCGTTCAGCCGCAAGGCGTTCAACATGAATTCGAACGGCAAATCGTGTACCTCGACGGCATTGCACTCGCCGATGACGCTCGCCATATCACGCTGCGCGTGTTCTTGATATTCCTTAGGTTGCTTTGGTTTGATGGTGCGCAACACCCGCTGCGGAACCGACATACTCACTTTGCCGTGGGCGCCGGCGCCAACCCCGACATAATCCCCGAACGACCAATAGTTGAGATTGTGACGACTGCGCGCGCCGGTTCTTGCGTATGCCGAGACTTCGTACTGGGCGAAATCCGACTGCGCCAGCAGCGCTTGACCCTCGGTCTGCATGCGCCACGCCTTATCCTCATCCGGCAGCGGCGGCGGCCTGGAATGAAACACGGTGCCGGGCTCCAGCGTCAGCTGGTAGTAGGAAACGTGCGCGGGACCCAACGCACAGGCCTTGCGTACATCGCTCAGCGCCTCCTCCAACGTCTGTTCCGGAAGTGCGTACATGAGATCGAGATTGAAGTTCTCGATGTGCGCATTGCGTAATTCCTCAACGGCGCGCTCGGTCTCCTCGGCGGAATGAATGCGTCCCAAGCGCTCGAGCAGCCGCGCATTGAAAGTCTGCGCTCCGAGCGAAACGCGGTTCACCCCGGCGTGTGCATATTCAGCAAAACGCCCGCGCTCGATGGTGCCGGGGTTCGCTTCCATGGTGATTTCCGCATCATCCGAGAGATCAGCACGACGGCGGACGGCCTCCAGGAAGCGCGCGAATTCCTCGGGTAGAAACAGACTAGGCGTGCCGCCGCCGAAGAACACGCTGTCGATTCTGCGCGTGCCTATGCGCGGCAGTTCGCGCTCGAAGTCGCGCAACAGCGCGCTGATATACGAGCCGTCGGGCCGTGCCGATTTCAGCTGATGCGAATTGAAATCGCAATAAGGGCATTTACGCACGCACCACGGCATGTGCACGTACAGCGTCAGCGGTATGGAGCTCAACGGGCTCACAATCGCGCCCGCAATGCGCGCAACGCCAAGCCGCGATGACTTAGCCGGTTCTTGCTCGCCGGATCGAGCTGCGCCGCCGTCGCTCCCAATTCGGGCAGCCAGAAGTGCGGGTCGTAGCCGAATCCGCCCGATCCCAGCGGCGTGGCAACGATCACCCCCTCCCAAAGTCCTTCAGCGATCAACGGCGCGGGATCATCGGCGTGACGCACGAGCACCAGAACGCAGCGATAGCGCGCACGCCATGGCTGCGGAGCGCATTGCGGGTCGAGTGCATGCAGCGCAGCGATCAGCTTGGCGTTATTGGCCGCATCGTTTGCCTGCGGACCCGCGAAGCGCGCCGAAAGCACGCCCGGCGCGCCGCCCAATGCGTCGACCTCCAGTCCCGAATCATCGGCTAAGGCTGGCAAGCCGCTCTCCCGGGCGGCATGGCGGACTTTCAAATCGGCATTCTCGAGGAAAGTTGCACCGCTCTCGTCGGGCGAGGGTAAACCAAGTTCGCCCAGGCTGGTCAGTTCGAACGGAGATTCAGCCAGCAGGTCACGAAATTCAGCAAGCTTGCCCGGATTGCCGGTCGCGACGATAAGTCGCCTACGCGGCTCGGGCACTGAGCTGAGCGGCATGCAAGCGCGTAATGCCGAGGGTGGCGAGGTCCAACAGCTGATCGAGCTCGTGACGGCGGAACGCGTGTCCTTCAGCGGTTCCCTGCACTTCGACGAATGCTCCACCGCTGTTCATGACGACGTTCATGTCGGTTTCCGCATTCGAATCTTCGGCGTAGTCCAAATCCAGCACCGGCGTGCCGCGATAGATACCCACCGACACGGCCGCCACCTGTCCATGCAGAGGGTTGGAACCGATCATGCGTTTCTTGAGCAACACGTCCACCGCATCCGCCAGCGCGACGAAGGCGCCAGTGATCGCGGCGGTGCGCGTGCCGCCATCTGCCTGCAGCACGTCACAGTCCAACGTAACCGTGCGTTCGCCGAGACCTTTCAGGTCCACCACCGCGCGCAGCGCACGGCCGATGAGGCGCTGGATTTCCTGGGTGCGCCCGGTTTGCTTGCCGCGCGCCGCCTCGCGCGCCGAGCGGGTATGAGTCGCGCGCGGCAACATGCCGTATTCCGCGGTCACCCAACCCTGCCCCTGGCCCCGCAAAAAGCCGGGCACGCTCTCCTCGACAGTGGCCGTGCACAAAACGCGCGTGGCACCGAACGCTACCAACACCGAGCCCTCGGCGTGCTTGGTGTAGCCACGCTCAAATTTCAGTTCACGCAACTCATCGGCGGCTCGGCCGCTCGGGCGCACGCTCATGCCGCCTTCCAGCGCAACGCCGCGGCACTGGTATTGTCGCTGTAAGGTGCGGAGGCCTCGACGGCGCGCGTGCCAAGATCATTCAGGGAATCGCGCAAGGGTATACCCTGATTCTGGGCGAAGCGCACAAAATCCTGGTCGCGCAAATTAGCCCACATGCCATCGGTGCATAACAGCAGCACGTCGCCGTTCTTCAGGCGCCGCCGGCTCGTTATGGTCATTTCCGGCAACGCCGCGTCGCCGCCCAGGCAGCATTCAACATAATTTCGCATCGGATGACCGTGAACCTCGGCTTCGGTTATCAAACCCTCGCGCAGCAAAACCTCGACGTGACTGTGATCGCGTGTGCGCTCGACGACGCTCGATTGTCGCAGTTGGTACACGCGGCTATCTCCCACGTGCGCCCAATAGGCTGCCGAGTCCTGCACCAGGCAGACGGCGCAGGTCGCGCGCGGCCGCGCCTCGACACTTAAGGTAGCGCCGAGCTTGACGACTTCCTCGTGCGCACGGCCGAGGGATAAATGCAGGAATCCCAGTGGATCGAAGATCGGATGCGGAGTCTGCCAAAACGCCTCTAGCAGCGTGGAGAGCGCAGTTTCGGCAGCGCGCGCGCCTTCCGCATGACCGCCCATGCCGTCGATGACGACCAACAAGGCCGCGTGGTCGGCCGCGGCCACCGCAACCCGGTCCTGATTGTCTTCGCGGTGGCCTATCAGGCTGACATCCGCGGTCTCGATCTGCAATGAATAATCCTCGATCTGCTAGACTTCGCGTCTTGAAAGATTATCGCTGATTTTCGCGGCGACCCCTATGATTCGTAGCATGACCGGCTTTGCGCGGCGCGAGCGTCAATTTCCCTGGGGATTGTTGTCCTGGGAATTGAAGACGGTCAATCACCGATTTCTCGAAATGAGCTGCCGGTTGCCCGAGGAATTTCGGGCCGGCGAATCTGATTTTCGCCAAACCATCGCCGCCGCCGTCCGCCGCGGCAAGGTCGAATGCGGCCTGCATTTCAAGCCCAGCGTCGTCCCGGAAGCACTGGAACTCGATTCCGACCTGCTGGATACGCTGACAGCGCGTGCACGGCAGGTGGCGGCGCAGGCGGGAACCGCGGCGCGCATTGACGTCTTGGAGCTGATGCGTTGGCCGGGCGTGATTCGCGACGGTGTGCACGAACGCGACACCGCTCCTATGATTGCCGCAGCGCACGCCCTGCTGGGCGAGGCGCTGGCCGAGCTCACGCGTTCGCGCGACAGCGAGGGTGGCCGCCTGCGTGATGCTCTGGAGCAGCGCTGCGATGGCTTGATCGAATTTTCCGCGCGCGTTGCCGATCGGCTGCCGGAGGTGCGCGCGCGTATGCGCACCAAGCTGCTCGACCGCATCGCGCAATTGGTCAAGGAAGCCGATCACGACCGCTTGGAGCAAGAACTCGCCATCCTGGCGCAGCGCCTCGATGTGGATGAGGAAATCGACAGGCTGCGCGGCCACGTGCTCGAGGTGCGAAAAACCTTCCAAGGCCAGGAACCTGCCGGTCGGCGCCTTGATTTCTTGATGCAGGAGTTGAACCGCGAGGCCAACACGCTGTCCTCGAAATCCCAGGATACCGAGACCACGCGCGCGGCCGTGGACATGAAGGTGCTGATCGAGCAAATGCGCGAACAGGTGCAGAACATCGAGTGACGTCCGGTGGCGTTTGCGGAGTTTTGGGCGTTGCGCGAGACCGCTGGATGGCGTTGGGCAAGGATGTAGCTCGCCGGTATCTCGACATATACTTGCCGTTGAGGACTTACCAGAAATCAATTACTTCAGTCTCAGCGACTCGATGAAGCCAACGACTCATGATGGACCTTCAACCAACCGTCGCGGCTGGGGAATCGAAAGAAGTGCGTGTAAGCAACCAGCAAGCCTCAGCGGTCTCGCTTGAGGAAACAAGACGCGCGGCGCGCGAGCACTGGCGGCGGAGTTACTACGACAAGAGGGTGGATCAACTCGGGCCTCAGGAGGATTCGAGTCGGGCAGAAGAGGAGAAAACCCAACCGGAGCAAGGTCCCGGCCTCGATTTCGATGCAGAGCGCTAGATATCTTGCCTCACCGGCAGGCGGGACTGTGATCGATTGCATGGCGGTCCGCGGCTGCTATGTTAAATTCGCGCCGATGGAACCAGGCCGGCTATATGTCGTGGCGGCGCCATCGGGCGCCGGGAAGACCAGTTTGGTCAAGGCACTGATGGAGTGCGAGCCGGCCATTCAATTTTCGGTGTCCTATACCACCCGCAAGCCGCGTCCCAATGAGATTCCAGGGCGCGACTACCACTTCGTGACGCACCAGCGGTTCGAAAAAATGATCGCCGACGGCGAATTTCTCGAGCACGCGAAGGTATTCGACAATTTCTATGGCACCGGAGTGCGGGCGGTGCAGGAAGCCCTGTTGAATGGCGAACAACTGCTGCTCGAAATCGACTGGCAGGGGGCGCGTCAGGTGCGGGCGCGGCTGCCGGAGGCGCGCAGCATTTTCATTCTGCCGCCCTCACGCGGTGCGCTGGAGCAGCGGCTGAAGGGACGCAGCACGGATTCCGACAGCGTCATCGAGCGGCGTTTGCGCGATGCGGCGCATGACATGGGGCATTGGAAGGAATTCGACTATGTCGTCATCAACGACGATTTCGACCGCGCGATTCTCGACTTGCAGGACATCATTCACGATCGCGGTGCGCATCTGGCGACGAATGAGCCGCAAGTGGCGCGATTCGCAGCGATGTTGGCGGCTTCCTAACGGCTGGTCGACTGCTGCTAAATTGGCCGGGAAGCAGGCATTTCTGCTATGCTGACCGTCCCTTTATCGGAACTCCAAGCATGGCGCGTATCACAGTCGAAGATTGCCTTCAAAACGAACCCAATCTCTTTAATCTGGTGTTGCTGGCGGCGAAGCGCGCCCGGCGCCTGGCCAACGGCGCCGAAGCGACGGTAGATTGGGAGAACGACAAGCCGACCGTGGTGGCCCTGCGCGAGATTGCTGCCGGAAATATTACGGTTGAAATGTTGGAAGAGCCCGAAGAGCCGGCGGCCGCACCGGTCAGCGAGCTGGACATGCCGTCTGATTTCCGTGCGCCGCAACTCGGTCTTGGGGACTGATAAAACCGGCCTCAGTCAAAGGTAACGATGGACTATGCGTCTTCCATACTTGGTTTCCTACCTGGTGGAAGGCGCTCCACCGGGATCAGTCAGCTCCTAGATAAGCTCGAGGCTTATCTATCCCCCGCTCAAGTCGAACGCGTCCGCGAGGCCTACGACTTCGGCGCGGAAAAACACCTGGGTCAAAAGCGCCTTTCGGGCGAACCTTACATCACCCATCCGGTGGCCGTCGCGGACATCCTCGCCGATCTGCGGCTGGACGCCGATACCCTGGTGGCGGCCATCCTGCACGACGTGATCGAAGATACGCCGACGGCCAAGGCGGAGATCGCCTCGATTTTCGGCCAGGTCGTGGCTGAACTCGTCGACGGGGTCAGCAAACTCGACCAGATACAGTTCAAAAACCGTCAGGAAGCGCAGGCGGAAAGCTTCCGCAAGATGCTGCTGGCGATGGTGCGCGATATTCGCGTCATCATGGTCAAGCTCGCCGATCGCATGCACAACATGCGCACCCTCGGCGTGATGCCGCCAGTGAAACGGCGGCGTATTGCCCGCGAGACCCTCGAGATCTATGCCCCCATCGCCGAGCGGCTGGGCTTGTATGCGGTGAAGTTGGAGCTCGAGGATTTAGGCTTTCGTGCTCTCTACCCTTACCGCTACAAGGTGCTCGAGCGCGAATTGAAGCGCGCCCGCGGCAATCAAAAAGAATTCATCGGCAAGATTGCCGAGACCTTCAAGACGACTCTGAAGAAAGCTGAAGTGCCGGGCAGCGTCGAGGGCCGCGAGAAACATCTGTACAGCATCTATCGCAAGATGCAGAACAAGAAAATCTCCCTGAACGACATGGTCGATGTGTACGGCTTTCGCATCATCGTCGACTCCGCCGATACCTGCTATCGCACGCTTGGGCTGGTGCACAGCGTGTACAAGCCCATGCCGGGACGCTTCAAGGATTACATCGCCATTCCGCGCATCAACGGCTATCAGTCGCTGCATACAACGCTGTTCGGCCCCAACGGAATTCCCATCGAGGTGCAAATCCGCTCCGAGCAGATGCATCGCGTGGCGGAGTCGGGAATTGCGGCGCACTGGAAGTACAAGTCCGGCGGCGACACCTTCGGCGGCGTCGAGCACGATCGCGCGCGCGAGTGGCTGGCAGGCCTGGTGCAGATTCAAGAGGGCGGCAGCTCCGAGGAGTTCCTCGAGAGCGTCAAGGTCGACTTGTTCCCCGACAAGGTTTACGTGTTCACGCCCAAGGGCAGAATCCTGCGCCTGCCGAGCGGCGCGACCGCGGTCGACTTCGCATACGCCATCCATACCGATATCGGCAACCGATGTGTGGCCGCCAAGGTCGATCGGCGGCTCGTGCCGTTGCGTACGCCGCTGCGCAACGGACAGACCGTCGAGATCATCACCGCCAAAGGCGCAACGCCGAATCCCTCCTGGTCGACTTTCCTCGTCACCGCCAAGGCACGCGCTGCCATCAGGCAGTACTTGAAGAATCTGAAACGCGGCGAGGCGGCGGAACTCGGCAAGCGCTTGCTTAGCCTCGCATTGGAAGAGTTCAAGCTGAGTCTCAAACAGATTCCCGCCGCGGAAATCGACGCGGCGGTCAAGGAGCTGAACCTCAAGGACGCCAACGAGCTGTACGAAAAGATCGGCCTGGGCGAACGCCTGGCGCCGTTGGTGGCGCGCCGTCTGCAACCGCATGGCGCCGACAGCGCCGAACCCGGGACCGCGGTCAGCGGTCCATTGATGATCGCCGGTACCGAAGGGCTGCTGGTGACCTACGCGCGCTGTTGTTTTCCGATACCGAACGATCCCATCATGGCTTATCTGAGCGCCGGCCGCGGCGTCATGATTCATCGTCAGAATTGCGGTAACCTCGCCGAATATCGCAAACAGCCGGATAAATGGCTGTCGGTCGCTTGGGAAAGCACGCACGGCCGGCTGTTCAGCTCGGAGATCCAGCTGGAAATCAACAACAGGGTGGGGGTGCTCGCAGCCGTTGCTTCAGCCATCGCGGGCACCGAAACCAACATCGATCAGGTGTCGTTGGAAGAGCGCGACGTGAGTAGTTCATCGTTAAAATTTCAGGTCCAAGTGCGCGATCGCAAGCATCTGGCACGCGTCATCAGGACCATCAGACGCATGCCGGACGTGCGGCGGGTAACGCGCACCTTGGCGTGACATCTTTGGAAGAAATATTATGAGCAAAACAGTCATTTCAACGGCCGCGGCGCCGGCGGCAATCGGTGTGTATTCACAAGCTGTGCGCGTCGGCAACACCATCTGGGTCTCGGGACAGATACCCTTGGATCCGCAAACCAAGGATTTGGTGACAGGCGACATGGAAGCTCAGGTGCGCCGCTGCTTCGAAAACATGAAGGCCATCGTGATCGCGGCCGGCGCCACGCTCGACGATGTGGTCAAGGCCACGGTATTTCTCATCGATCTGGCCCACTTTGGACTGGTCAACAAAGTGATGGCCGAATATTTCCGCGAGCCCTATCCCGCACGCGCCGCCGTCGGCGTCGCGTCTCTGCCGCGCGGCGCTCAAGTCGAGGTGGAGTGCATCGTCGCCCTGTGAGCGACGTGAAGCTTACGCCGGTTGTGCCTGTGCAGGCCGCGCCTGTGCAGGCCGCGCCTGTGCAGGCCGCGCCTGTGCAGGCCGCGCCTGTGCAGGCCGCGCCTGTGCAGGCCGCGCCCATTACCGCTCTGCGCGGCGTCGGCGACGCGCTGGCGCTGCGTCTGCGGGCGCTTGGAGTCGAGACGATCCAAGATCTTTTATTTCTTTTGCCACTGCGTTACGAGGATCGCACCCGCGTCGTACCGCTGGGCGAGTTGCGGCCGGGGCAGCGCGCTTCGGTCGAGGGCGAGGTGTTGCTCACCGAAGTCGCGTTCCGTGGCCGGCGCCAAATGTTGTGCAAGATCGCCGACGGCTCGGGCTTTCTGATGTTGCGATTTTTTTATTTCACGGCGCAGCAGCAGACCGGCCTGGCCCGAGGCACCCGCATCCGCTGCTTCGGCGAAGCGCGCCGCGGACCAAAGGGATTGGAATTCGTCCATCCGGAATACCGGCGCGCCTCTGCAAGCCCTGCCTCTGCCAGCCACGTCGATCCCAACGCGGCGGAAATCGCCGAAGAACATCTCACGCCGATTTATCCGAGCACCGAAGGCGTGACGCAGGGACGGCTGCGGCTCCTGGTGCGCTTGGCGCTCGAACAAACTCGCAGCGGCGAACCCGAGGACTTTCTGCCGCCGGCCTTGCTTGCGGATGCGCGGGGCGGCCAACCGCCGGGCGCCGGCGTGCAGTTGCCCAGCTTGCACGAAGCCTTGGCCTATGTGCACCGTCCGCCAACCGATGCGCCGGTGGAACTGTTGCTGGCCGGCCGCCATCCCTCGCAGCGCCGCTTGGCTTTCGAGGAATTGCTTGCGCACCAGCTCTCACTGAAGCTGCTGAGGCAACGCATCCAGAGCGATCCTGGCTGGAGCCTCAAGTCCGGCGGTATTCTCAAATCCGGGCTGCTGTCGGCTTTGCCGTTTCGCATGACGGCCGCGCAGCAACGCGTGCTCGAGGAAATCGAGGGCGATTTGGCGCTGCAGAAACCCATGCTGCGCCTGGTGCAAGGCGACGTGGGCTGCGGCAAGACGCTGGTCTGCGCCGTGGCTGCCGCGCACGCCGTCGAGATCGGCCGTCAGGTGGCGCTGATGGCGCCCACCGAACTGTTGGCGGATCAACATGCACAGAACTTCCGGCGCTGGTTCGAACCGCTGGGCGTCACGACCACGCTGTTGAGCGGCCGCCAGACCGGCAAGGTGCGCGCCAGCATCCTCTCCGGCATTCGCGAAGGTCACGCGGCCATCGTCATCGGCACGCATGCCTTGTTTCAGGAGAGCGTGGAATTCTCGTCGCTGGCGCTCGTCATCGTCGATGAGCAGCATCGTTTCGGCGTGCATCAACGCTTGAGCCTGCGCGAGAAGGGTGCCGCAGGCGGCCATCAGCCGCATCAATTGATCATGACGGCCACTCCAATTCCGCGCACGCTCGCTATGACCGCGTACGCCGATCTCGACGTATCGGTGATCGACGAGCTGCCGCCCGGCCGCACGCCGGTCAAGACCGTGGTGCTCGCGGAAGCGCGCCGCGATGAAGTGGTGCAGAGAATTCGCAGCGCGTGCCTAGAAGGCCGCCAAGCATACTGGGTCTGTCCGCTGATCGACGAATCCGAGGAGATGCCGTATCAAGCCGCGGAAGAGACTGCAGCCGCACTGGCGGCCGCTCTGCCCGAGCTCAAGGTGGGTCTGGTACACGGCCGAATGCCGCCGGCCGCCAAGGAGGGCAGCATGCGCTCCTTCAAGGACGGCAAGATCCAGCTGCTGGTGGCTACCACCGTCATCGAGGTCGGCGTCGATGTGCCGAATGCAACGCTGATGGTGATCGAGAATGCCGAGCGCCTGGGACTGGCGCAACTGCATCAACTTCGCGGCCGCGTGGGCCGCGGCCAGTACGACAGCTCCTGCCTGCTGCTGTATCGCGCGCCATTGTCGGCAATGGCGCGCGAACGGCTGGCGGTGATGCGCAACACCAATGACGGCTTTGAGGTGGCGCGCCGCGACCTGCAGCTGCGCGGCCCTGGTGAATTACTCGGTACGCGCCAAACCGGCCTCGCGCAAATGCGCGTCGCGGATTTGATGCGCGATGCGGATCTGCTGCCGCGAGTGCAGATCGCAGCCGAAACGCTGCTGCGCAAGTGGCCGCAGAACGTGGCGCCGCTGGTCCGCCGTTGGGTCGGGCTTGCGGAGCAATACGGCCGCGTCGGGTAGAATGCGCTCATGAACTCAAGCAACGCCCGGTCCATCGCAACGGTTCAATGGCAGCCCGCGGAGCGCCTGGGGCAATTCAAGTTGTTTCTACCCGCCTTCGGCAGCGTGTAAGGCCCATTCGCGTGGCGCTGCCGCGTTCAGGGGATGAGTTGCTCGAACGGATCGCGGCGCGTTGGCGTTGGTACGCCTATCGCATCCGTTTTCACCCGTTCACCACGGACGAACTGCCGAGAATTCTGGGCGGCGCCTACGAATATGCGCGCCTCATGCGCCTGAATCGGCCGATCGGAATTTGGCTGCTGCTATGGCCGACGCTTTGGGCAGTTTGGATCGCATCGCGCGGCAAGCCGACGGCGGACATCTTTCTGATCTTCGTCGTCGGCACAGTGGTCATGCGGTCAGCGGGCTGCGTGATCAACGACTATGCCGACCGTAGTTTCGATCCGCGCGTGCAGCGAACCCGCGATCGGCCGCTGGCGGCGGGTAGCATCTCAAGCATCGAGGCATTGGTGCTGTTCGCCATCCTGGCACTCAGTGCATTGCTGCTGGCGCTGCAGTTGAACAAGCTCACGCTGCTGTATGCGGTGGCCGGCGCCTTCGTCGCGGTTACCTATCCATTCATTAAACGCTTTCTTTCGGTTCCGCAGCTGTTTCTCGGCTTGGCATTCGGTGCCGGCATTCCCATGGCGTTCGCGGCGCAGATCGAACGCGTGCCGCAAGTTGCCTGGCTCGTATTCCTGGCGAACGTGCTGTGGGTGACGGTCTACGACACCATGTACGCGATGGTGGATCGCGACGACGATCTGAGGATCGGAGTGCGCTCCACGGCCATATTGTTCGGCGATTCGGACCGACACATCATCGCCGCGCTGCAAGTCATGACGCTGGTGTCGCTGTACCTGGTAGGCCGCATCATCCATTTCGGGCGCTGGTACGAGGCGGGGCTGCTGGCCGGCGCCATGCTCTTTATCTATCAGTTGTGGCTGATTCACGATCGTTCTCGTGAAGGCTGCTGGCGCGCTTTCCTCAACAACAACTACTTCGGCATGTCGGTGTTCATCGGCATCTTGCTCGAGTACCAATTCTCTCCTCTGGTAAACCACTAACGCTTTAGTTGGTTGACTAAAGCGGCTTTCCCTTCAATACTCCGAGCCCGGCCGGTTTTCGCGGGTGATCCCTTGGACGTACGCAACGATTGGCAGCTTGCCGAAGTGGCGGAGATTTTTGACTTACCATTCATGGACTTGGTGTTCAGGGCACAGCATGTGCACCGGCTCTACCACGCGCCGAACACCGTCCAGATAAGCACCCTGCTGAGCATCAAGACCGGCGGGTGCCCCGAGGATTGCGCCTACTGTCCGCAAAGCGTGCGCTTCGACACCACCGTTGAGTCGCAAGAGGTTTTGGAAATCGAGGCAGTCACAACTCGCGCGCGCGCCGCGCGCGCCGCGGGCGCGACGCGCTTCTGTATGGGCGCAGCCTACCGCTCACCCAAGCCCAAAGACCTGCGCAAGGTGCTGGCCATGATCCGCGAAGTCAAAACGTTGGGCCTGGAGACCTGCGCAACGCTCGGCATGTTGAGCGGCGAACAGGCGGCGGAACTCAAGTCTGCCGGTCTCGATTACTACAATCACAACCTGGACACCTCCGCGCGGTACTACGAGAAGATCATTACCACGCGCACCTATCAGGATCGGCTCGATACGCTGCAAGCGGTGCGCGAAGCGGGCCTGAATGTTTGCTGCGGCGGCATCGTCGGCATGGGCGAACACGCGCAAGATCGAGTCGCGTTGCTGCACACCCTGGCGACACTGCCCGAGCACCCGCAGAGCGTACCTATCAACCAATTGGTAAGGGTGCCAGGTACTACTCTAGGCGACACGCCCGACTCCGACCCGTTCGACTTCGTGCGCACCATCGCGGCGGCGCGGATATTGATGCCGCGCGCACATGTGAGGCTGGCTGCCGGGCGCAACGACATTAGTGATGAACTGCAGGCGCTGTGCTTCCTGGCCGGCGCGAATTCGATCTTTTACGGCGAGAAGCTGCTGACCACGGGAAATCCGGATGTGGCGAGCGATCGGTTGCTGTTCGAGCGACTGAAAATCGTGGCCGAACCCGCCTCGCAGCGGCACGCATAACGCAGGTAGAATTTGCCGCCATGAGCGATGGAATGGAGGGACTCGCCCTCGACACCCCATGGATACGGCGTTCGTTCGACCGCGCGGCTGACACGTACGACTCCGCGGCCGTTCTGCAAGCACAAGTACGGGACGACTTGTTGGGCCGCCTGCAGTTGATGGCTATATCGCCGCAGGTGATCCTCGACGCGGGTGCCGGCACCGGGCATGCCAGCCGCAAACTCAAGGGCCGCTATCCCAAGGGGCTGGTGATCGCGCTGGACTCTTCACGGCAGATGCTGCGGGTTGCCGATCGCCAGCAATCATGGCTGCGCCGCTTCGCGCGGGTCTGCGGGGACGCGGAGGACGTGCCGTTGCCGAACGGCTGCGTCGATCTCATCGTCAGCAATCTCATGCTGCAGTGGTGCGATCCGGATGCCGTGTTCGCCGAGTTTCGGCGTATTTTGGCGCCGCAGGGATTGCTGTGCTTCGCGACATTGGGTCCCGATACGTTGCGCGAGCTGCGCAGCGCTTGGGCGCAGGTCGAGGGCGCCGCCCATGTCAACCCGTTCACCGACATGCACGACATCGGCGACGCTCTGGTACGCGCCGGCTTCGCCTCCCCGGTGCTCGACGTCCAGCATTTTACGCTCAGCTATACGGATGTGCGGCGGGTGGCGGCGGATTTGAAAGCAGTCGGAGCGCGCAATGCCAGTCCCTCGCGGCTCAAGGGTCTTTCAAGTCCGCGCAAATTTGCTGCCATGCAAGCCGCGTATGAGCAATTTCGACAAGAAGGTCGACTACCCGCCACCTACGAGGTGGTTTTCGCGCATGCGTGGGCGCCTGCCGCCGCGCCGCGCCGGACCGAAGGCAGCGAGGTGTCGCTGGAAGAAATCAAACGCCAGCTAAAGATTCGCCGCCGCCCATGAAGGCAGCTGGGTTATCCTTCGCGGCATGGAACAGCGCATCGAACTCGCGCCCAATTGTTCGCTCACCCCGGTCGCCGCCAAATGTTTTTTTGGTGCTACGTGCCTGTTTTCTTTGAGCTTTGCGATGATATTCGTGGTCCAAGGACTGTGGCCGGTGCTGCCGTTTTGGGCTCTCGAAATGCTCGCGTTGGGATTTGCGCTGCACGCCAGCCAAAGGCGCCGCAACTACACGCAAACCGTGCTCATCACGGATTCTCAAGTAAGCCTGGTGACGCGATCGCAGCGAGGCGAAGCAAAACAAGAGTTTGCGAGGCATTGGGCGAAGGTTAGACTTCGCAGTCCGTTGCGGCGTTTGGGCACCAGTCGCCTGACGATAGAATGCCGCGGACGGGCTTACGAGGTTGGCAGCTTCCTGACCGAGGAAGACCGCTGCCGGCTGGCGAAGCGTTTGGTTAGGTTGGTAGGTGGAATGAATGAATCACCGCCGCTTGAGGTTGCGAACTTAGGGGATCCGTTTAGATGACATTTATCAGAGGCGATGGTGAGCGCGGCAATTCGCGGCGGCGGTGCCATGGGTCGGCGGCGGCGCTCTGCGTAGCGGCACTGGGATTCGCGGCCACGGCCGGCGCCAATACCTCGAACGGCTACAACCTGCCCCCGGGCGTCACCGATTTGAGCCGCGACATGTATGCGCTGCACATGGAGGTGTTTTGGATTTGCGTCGGAATCGCGGTCGTGGTGTTCGGTGCCATGATTTATTCGCTGGTGAAGTTCCGCAAATCTCAAGGCGCGGTCCCCGACACGACCATGCTGCACAGCACGAAGGTCGAGATCATCTGGACCGTCATTCCCGTGGTGATCCTGGTGGTCATGGCGATCCCGGCCGCCGAACTCATCTTGAAGATGGAGGATTCGCGTAACTCCGGACTGTCGGTTCGGGTCACGGGTTACCAATGGAAGTGGGAATACCAGTACATGGATGCTGCCGAGGGCATCGATTACTTCTCGACCCTGGCGCGCCCGTCGAATTTTGCTCGCGAACTGCACTCCGGCGTAGACCCGAATACGGTGGAGAATTACTTGCTGGACGTCGACAAGCCGCTCGTGATTCCCAGCGGCACCAAAGTTCGGCTGCTGCTCACGTCCGACGACGTCATCCACGCCTGGTGGGTGCCGGATTTCGGCGCGAAACGCTCGGCAATCCCAGGTTACGTCAACGAATTATGGTTCAAGGTGGATGCCGGTAAGGAAGGCACCTATCGCGGCCAGTGCGCCGCACTGTGCGGCCGGGATCACGGCTTCATGCCGGTGGTCGTGACCGTGCTGACCCCGGACGACTTCAAGAAATGGGTGGCGGATCAGAAAGCGGCCCTCAAGCAGCCGGCGGCCGCGGGGCAAGAGAGCCCCGCAACTAATGCGCAGCCGCCGCGCACGGCGCAAGCTGTGCCCAACTAGTCGGGTGCTGCGCCGGCAGTTTCAAGTCTCAAGAATCAGGCAAATTTACTTTTCAAGAGAGCGATCGAATATGGCCAAGCCCGCAGCCGCTGACACCGCGCACGATGATCATCACGACGAACCCGCCAAGGGCATCAAGCGTTGGCTATTCGCGACCAATCACAAGGACATCGGCACGATGTACCTGGTGTTCAGTCTGATCATGTTTTTCATCGGCGGCGCCATGGCCATGATCATCCGCGCCGAGCTGTTCAAACCGGGCCTGCAGTTGGTGCAGCCGGAATTCTTCAACCAGATGACCACCAATCACGCTCTGATCATGATTTTCGGCGCGGTCATGCCCGCCTTCGTAGGTTTGGCCAATTGGATGATCCCCATGCAAATCGGCGCGCCCGACATGGCGTTGCCGCGCATGAACAACTTCAGCTTCTGGATTCTGCCGTTCGCTTTCACATTGTTGCTGTCGACCTTGTTCGTGCCCGGCGGCGCGGCGGCGGGCGGCTGGACGCTGTATCCGCCGTTGTCCCTGCAGACCGGCGATGCGTTCCCGATGTTGATTTTCGCCATTCACATGATGGGCGCTTCATCGATCATGGGGGCAATCAACGTCATCGTCACCATCATGAACATGCGCGCTCCCGGCATGAATTTGTTGAAGATGCCCCTGTTTTGCTGGTCCTGGCTCATCACGGCCTATCTATTGATCGCCGTGATGCCGGTGCTGGCGGGCGCGGTGACCATGTTGCTCACGGATCATTTCTTCAAGACCAGCTTCTTCAATGCAGCGGGCGGCGGCGATCCGGTGATGTTCGAACACATTTTCTGGTTCTTCGGCCATCCCGAGGTCTACATCATGATATTGCCGGCCTTTGGCATCATCTCGGAGATCCTGCCGACCTTCTCGCGCAAGCCGCTGTTCGGCGCGACCTCGATGATCTACGCCATCGCCTCGATCGCGTTCCTATCCTTCATCGTGTGGGGACACCACATGTTCGTCGACGGCATGCCGCTGGCGGCGCAGTTGTTCTACATGATGTCGACCATGCTGATCGCGGTGCCGACGGGCGTTAAGGTGTTCAACTGGACGGCCACCATGTGGAAGGGTTCACTGACGTTCGAGCCGCCCATGCTGTTCGCATTGTCTTTCTTGTTCCTGTTCACCATCGGTGGCTTCTCGGGCGTGATGCTCGCGATCGTGCCGGTGGATTTTCAGTACAACCAGACCTACTTCGTAGTGGCGCATTTCCACTACGTGCTGGTGCCGGGCGCGATATTCGCCATCATGGCCGCCGTGTATTACTGGCTGCCGAAGTGGACCGGTCATATGTACAGCATGACCCTGGCAAAGTGGCACTTCTGGCTCTCGACCATCTTCGTCAATGTGCTGTTCTTCCCGCAGCACTTTCTGGGATTGGCGGGCATGCCGCGCCGCATACCGGACTACGCCGTGCAATTCACCGATTGGAACATGGTGTCGTCCATTGGCGGCTTCGGCTTCGGCTTGTCGCAGATTTTGTTCGCCATCATCGTGGTGCAATGCGCTCGAGGCGGTGCCAAGGCCAGCGCGCTGGTCTGGGACGGTGCACGTCCCACCGGGCTGGAGTGGACGCTGCCCTCGCCGGCGCCGTATCACAGCTTCACCACGGCGCCGAATATCGAATGAGCGCGATGAGCCCCGTCAAGCGGCGAATCAAGTACAGCGCGCTCGGATTGATGACGCTGGCGTTGGCGTTTTACTTCGGTTTCATCGCATTATTGGTTTTTCGCAGCCATCATTGATGGAACTACGCCGCGCCCATGATCGCCACGCTAATGGGCGCCGCGCCACGGGGCGCCCCGCCAATCGCAAGCTGATCGCGGGGCTTCTGATCATGACCGCCGGCAGCTTCGCCTTCGGCTGGGCATTGGTGCCGCTGTATGACCTGCTGTGCCGCGCGGCCGGGATCGGCAACGCCGAAGCAAAGGCGGGTGCGGCGGTGGTGCAAGAGGCGCTGGATCCGAATCGAGAAGTGACGATCGAATTCGTCGCTGCACCGGCATCGGTCGGCAGCTACGAGTTCCGCCCGAAGGTCGCCTCCATGCGCATACACCCGGGCAAGCTCTACGACTCCGAGTTCTATGCCAAGAACCTGACGCCGTTCGCGTCGATCGCGCAGGCGGTCCCCAGCATCACGCCGACCGGCACGGCCAAGTACTTCCACAAGACCGAGTGCTTTTGCTTCAGCCCGCAGAAATTCGCCGCCGGCGAGGGTCGCGACATGCCGGTGCGCTTCATCGTCGACCCGCAGCTGCCGGCTAATATCGACAAGCTGACATTGGCGTATACGTTCTACGATACGACACCATCCGCAACACGGCCTTGAGTTCGCGTTAAACTATTAATTTCACTGTTCAGAGACTGAATCATGGCGCAAGCGCACACAATTACCGCCGACGAGCACAACCACTACTACATTCCTCACGGCAGCAAGTTGGCCATTTACGGTTCCCTGACGCTGTTCGTACTGATGACGGGTGCCGTGACGACGCTGAACAGCTGGCTGCCGGCCTACGCGCTGATACCGGGCTTTTTGATGCTGGCGCTTCTGTTCGTCTCCTGGTTCAACGTCGTCATCGGCGAGAACCAGCACGGCATGTACAACCTGGCAGTGGACCGTTCGTTCCGCATGGGAATGATGTGGTTCATATTCTCCGAAGTAATGTTCTTTGCCGCGTTTTTCGGTGCCCTGTTCTATGCGCGCACGCTGTCGGTGCCCTGGCTTTCCGGCGAGGGTGTGAAGATCTTTACCAAGCTTCTGCTGTGGCGCGACTATACGGGCGCTTGGCCGTCGAACGGTCCCGCCGCGTTGGGGCCCCATGCGGACGGCAGTTTCGAGACTGTGCCGGCGCTCGGCTTGCCGGCCGTGAACACCGCCATCTTGTTGACCAGCAGCGTCACCGTTACCATCGCGCACCATGCGCTGATCGCCGGACACCGTACCCGGTTGAAGATATTCCTGGCGATGACATTTTTGCTGGGCTTCACGTTCGTCGGCTGCCAGGCCTACGAGTATCACGAAGCCTACACCGAACTCGGCCTACAGCTGGGAACTGGTATCTACGGCTCGACCTTTTTCATGCTGACCGGATTCCACGGCATGCATGTCACGGTGGGCGCCATCATGCTCACGACGATTTGGTTCAGGGTGATGAAGGGTCACTTCACACCGCAGCGGCACTTTGGCTTCGAAGCCGTCGCCTGGTATTGGCACTTCGTCGACGTGGTGTGGCTCGGCCTCTTCACCTTCGTGTACTGGCTATAGCCGGTTCTCAAGGACGACGAGATCCCGGCTCGATCCAGCCGTTGTAGTAGGCGAGGATCAGCAGCAGGAACAGCGCGACGGACAAGCCGATGCGCCAGGCGAGCGCGGTGAGCATTTTGGCGCTCGCTTCCTGCTTGTTGCTCGATAGATGAAACAGCGCCTTGCCGAGGCTGATCACGACAGCTAAGAGCATTGCGATGACGAGATATTTGAATATCACTCGACCCCCAGTATATCGTGTCCATCAAAATCGGCTCCCGCATCTTCGCCCCGCATCCCTTGATGACGCTGATCACCATCGCGTTGTTGGCGCTGCTGATTTCGCTGGGCCGGTGGCAATTGCGGCGTGCGGACGAGAAGCGCGCACTCTACGACTCCTTCGCTTCGGGCAGCGACGCCACACAGCCCATCGAAGCCGCGACACCGCCGCTGCCGCGCTATCAACATCTGGAGGCCGCAGGACATTACGATGAAGGCCGCCAAATCTTCATCGACAATATGGTCGAATCGGGACAGGCGGGATATTTCGTCATCACGCCGTTCGAGCTGCAGGGCGGCGGCTGGATCTTGATCAATCGCGGTTGGGTTCCCGTGGGCGCGAGCCGCGCAGTACGTCCCGCCATCCCGGTCGATGCGCGGCCGCGCCTCATTCACGGCCGGGCCGACCACCTGCCGAGCCCCGGGATACAACTAGGTACGCGCCCTGTCTTGACGCCGCCGTATCCGGTGGTGGCGAGTTTTCCGAAACACGATGAGATCGCCGCACTGCTCAAGGAGTCGCATTGGGCACGTGCCGCGGACCTCATCCTGCTCGACCCCAGCGAGCCCGGGGGCTACGTACGTCACTGGTCGGCGCCGGGTCTTCCGCCCATACGGCATGTCGGCTACGCGGTGCAATGGTTCGGTCTGGCGGCAGCGCTATTCGTCATTTATGTCGTGACCAACAGCCGCCGTGCGGGAGTCGTATGAGCGAGCTTGCGGGCCGCGAACTGCGGGACGACCAACGGCGCCAGCGGCGCTTGTTGATCGGCGTGGCGCTGATGTTCTTCGCGCCTTTGGCGGTTTCCTTCCTCCTTTACTACGGCCATGGCTGGCATCCCGGCGGCCATGTGAACCAGGGTGAGTTGGTACAACCCGCCCAGCCGTTGCCGCTGGAAGTGATGCCGACGGCAAGCGGCGGTGAAACCGACGCGCAGGTGTTGCGCCACAAGTGGACCATGTTGTACGTGCAGCGCGGTCCGTGCGCTGATAAGTGCCTGCGCCATCTCTATGACACCCGGCAAGTGCGCACGGCGCTGGATCGGGAAATGAATCGCGTGCAGCGCATGTTCATCGCCGATGCGAATTGCTGCGACATGCAAAAATTGCGCGAGATCCACCCTGACTTGATCGTCGTGCGCGCCGGGCCGCCGGTGGCACCGCTGCTTGCGCTGTTGCCCGGGGCGAATTCCGATCGCATTTATCTGGTCGATCCGCTCGGCAATCTCATGATGTTCTACGAGCCCGATGCAAAGCCGAAAGGCATGCTGGAAGACATGAAGCGCCTGTTGCAGCTATCGCAGATCGGCTGACGCATGCTGCCGGAGCAACGCACGCGGTGGTTTCGTCGGTTGGCACTGGCCGGCGCATTACTCGCCGCCGCCGTGGTGGTGTTGGGCGCTTGGGTGCGCCTCACGGACGCGGGCCTGGGTTGCCCGGATTGGCCGGGCTGCTACGGTCATCTTTATCCGCAAGTCGATCACGGCTTCAGCAAAGCCATGCACGAGATGATTCATCGCTATTTCGCCACCACCCTCGGAATCATCATCATGAGCTTGCTGGTCTGGGCAGTGTGGAACCGCAGGAATCGCAGCCAGCCGTTGCTCCCGGTCGCGCTTTTGCTGGTCATCGTCTGTCTGCAGGGAGCGCTCGGCGCGCTGACCGTCACACGGTTGCTCAAGCCATTGATCGTCACGGCGCACTTGTTGGGCGGTCTGACGACGCTCGGCATCTTGTGGTGGTTGTCGCTCACGCCGGGGCAGCGATCCCTGTCGCCGGCCGAGGCCTCCTTGCGAAAATACGCGTGGGCCGGATTGGCGGTTCTCCTCTTGCAGATTGCATTGGGGGGTTGGACCAGCACCAACTATGCGGCAGTGGCCTGTCCCGACCTGCCGACCTGCCAGCAGTCATGGTGGCCCCCCATGGATTTCCAGGACGCGTTCATTTTGTCGCGGGGCCAGGACATCGACTACACCGGCGGCGTTCTCGGCAATCCGGCGCGTACCGCCATTCACGTGACGCATCGGATCGGTGCGGTATTGGCGGGAAGCTGGTTGCTGATGCTCGGAAGCCTGACCCTGCTCAGGGCCGAACAAAGGCGTTTGCGGGCCGCGGGCGCCCTGCTCGTATTGGCGATCTTGCTGCAAATTTGCATCGGTCTGACCATGGTGCACTTCGCCATGCCGCTGCCATTGGCGACGATGCACAATGCTGGCGCGGCTCTGCTGGTCATTGTACTGGTAACGCTGCTGCGCACGCTGCGGCCGGCGCACGCGCACGGCGTGGTACCCTAGCGCCATGCCGACTGTGCCGAACAATGCTTCGATTGCCATCGTCGGCGGACACCGCTGGCGTGACTATCTGGAACTCACCAAGCCCAAAGTTAGCTTGTTGATCGTATTCACGGCGATCGTCGGCATGGTGCTGGCTTCGCCGGGTTGGGTCCCGCTGCCGGCGTTGATTTTCGGTACGCTTGGCATCGCATTATCTTCCGGCTCGGCCGCTGCTTTCAATCACGTGCTGGACCAACGCATCGATCGGCAGATGTCGCGCACGCGACGCCGTCCGCTACCCACAGGACACTTGCAGCAGGGCTACGCGATTGCGTTCGCGGCATCGCTGGCAGTGGCCTCGATGCTGATTCTGTGGCTGGAAGTGAATCGCCTGACCGCGATTCTGACCTTCTGTTCGCTGATCGGCTACGCCATGGTCTACACGTTGTGGCTGAAGCGCGCCACGCCGCAAAACATCGTCATCGGCGGCGCTGCGGGTGCCGCACCACCGGTGCTGGGTTGGGCAGCGGTGACCGGCGGCGTCGATGCGCATGCACTGTTGCTGTTCTTGATCATTTTCACTTGGACTCCACCGCATTTTTGGGCGCTCGCCATCGCGCGCCGAGATGACTATGCCAAGGTCGGGATTCCGATGCTGCCGGTCACGCACGGTATTGCCTATACCCGGCTGCAAATCGTGCTGTATACGATCCTGCTGATCGTCAGCACGCTATTGCCCTTTCTAACCGGCATGAGCGGGCTCATCTATCTGGCCGCGGCCCTGGCGCTCAATGGGCGATTTCTTTATTTCGTGCTGGCTCTGAAGCGTGGCCTGCGTCCGGAATTGCCGATGCGCACCTTCAAATTCTCCATCACCTATCTCATGTTGCTGTTCGCGGCTTTGATCTTGGATCACTACCTCTACATCGCTGCATAGTGCAGGCCGCCGCGAACTGGACCTGCAGCGAGCCGCTGTTCATGTGGATCGCGTCTGCGGGGCAATCGGCAGAGTGCGCAACCGCTTCCCTGTGGCTGCGAAGCAGGCATTGCAAATGGCTGGCGCCACCAGCGCCACCGCGGCTTCACCGATTCCGCCGGGACTTTCGTCGCTGTCCAACAACTGTACATCGAGCAGCGGCAGCTCATTGCCGCGCAGCAGACGATAATTATTGAAATTGGTTTGCTGCACCTTGCCTTCTGAAATGGTCACCTCGCCCCACAGTGCCGAGGTCAAGCCGAAGACGATTCCGCTTTCGATCTGCGACTCGACGATCTTCGGATTGACCATCTGTCCGCAGTCGACCACGCAGGTGATCTTGTGAATCTTGATCTCGCCCGCCTCGATGGAGATCTCGATCACCTGAGCAATGTGCGTGGTGTAACCCACCATGAAAGCGATCCCTTGATGGCGTCCTGCGGGTACATGCCCCCAGCCGGCGCGCTCGGCCGTCATTTTCAGCACTCGTTGATGACGCGGTTTCTGCGCCAATAGCGTCATGCGAAATTCGAAAGGGTCCTTGCCCGCGGCCAGCGCCAATTCATCCATGAAACTTTCGATGGCGAAGCAATTGGGCGCATGGCTCACCGAACGCATGTAGCCGACGTCGATGCCGATCTCCTGGCGCGAATAGCAGAGCAGATAGTTCGGGACGTCGTATGGGAAATTGATGGCGTACTCGACCACGGAGTCATCGACACCCTTGACGGGCGGAAACATGCGCTCGGTAATGGATGGGCTGGTGACGTGCAGTTTGACGGCGATGAGCTTGCCCGCCGCGTCGAAGGCACCGCTCATGTCCTCCAGCGCCGGAGGGCGATAGGTGTCGTGCGTCATATCGTCTTCGCGCGTCCAAATGACTTTGACGGGTGCGCCCATAGCCTTCGACGCGTGTACCGCGGCAGGAATGAAATCGATGTCCAAGCGTCGGCCGAATCCGCCGCCGAGCAGGGTGGTGAAGACACGCACCTGCGAGGGCTGCAATCCTGCCGCCGCGGCTGCCGTCATTTGCGCCACCTGCTGCACCTGTGTCCCGACAAAAATATCGCAGCCGTCGGCTTTCACGTCGGCGGTGCAATTCATGGGCTCCATGGTCGCGTGCGCCAGCAGCGGGAGTTCGAAGCGGGCGAACAGCGCCCTCGCCGCGCCCTGCAGCGCGTCGTTCGCCTTGCCGTCGCTGCGAGCCACGAGCCCGTCGCCACCCTCGGCAGTTTTTCTCAGCAGCGCTCTGATGGCGCTATTGTCGAGTCGCGCGTTCGGACCCGGTTGCCACGCGATACGCAGCGCATTGCGCGCCTGCAGCGCTTGCCAGAAATGTTCGGCAATGATCACCACGCCGTCATCGGTGATGAGCACCTTGCGCACGCCCGGCATTTTTTCCGCAGTTGCGCTGTCGAGAGATTTGAGCTTGCCGCCCAACACCGGACATTGCGCCAGCGTTGCGTACAACATGCCCGGCAGCTTGACGTCCAAACCGAATTCGGCGCTGCCGTCGACCTTGCCGGGAGTATCGATCCGCAGCCGCGATTTACCGATGAGTTTGAAGTCCGCCCGCGGTGTGAGCGTCAAGTCCTTCGGTACCGGTTCCTTGGCCGCCGCGTCGGCGAGTGCGCCGTAGCTCAAGGTCTTGCCGCGCGCGTTGACGATGGTGCCGTTGACGGCGCGGCATTCGCTGGGGTCGACGCGCCATTGCTTCGCCGCCGCACTCGTCAGCATGGTGCGCGCTTGCGCGCCCGCGAGACGCAGCTTCTCCCAGGCATCCTGTATGCTGTTGCTCGTTCCCGTGATCTGACCGCCGTTACCGGGATTGTTGTACGCATCGCCCACGGGCGCGGCGACAATTTGAATGACGTCGAGATCGACGTGCAGCTCTTCGGCAATCAGCGTCGGCAAAGCCGTATAAACCCCCTGTCCCATTTCCGACCGATCCACGATCACCGTGATGGCGTTGTCACGGGAGATTTTGAGCCATGCATTCAGCTCAGTAGAACGGGGCGCAGCGCTAGTTGACACCGCGCCGGCCGCTGCCGACCGTCCGGACTTGCCCGGCAGCGTGACGCCCAAAACCAAACCACCGCCCAAGGACAGCGTGGCATGGAGGAAGTCGCGGCGCGTGAGGTCAAGAATGGCGACTACTGCCCCGCCGATGGATCCATCAATCGCGCCGCGCGATGGATTGCCTGGCGAATCCTCGTGTAGGTACCGCAGCGGCAAATGTTGCCGGACATCGCGGCATCGATGTCGGCATCGCTGGGGTGCGGATTGACTCTCAGCAAAGCGACAGCCGACATGATTTGTCCCGATTGACAATATCCGCACTGCGGCACATCGATTTCCAGCCACGCTTTTTGCACGGCGTGGCTCCTATCCTTCGACAAACCTTCGATCGTGGTGATGGACCGACCTTCGACCGCTTGCAGCGGCACTACGCAGGAACGCGTCGCCTGGCCATCGAGATGCACCGTACACGCACCGCACAGCGCCATGCCGCAGCCATACTTCGTGCCGGTCATGTTCAGGTGATCGCGCAGCACCCACAAAAGCGGCGTTTCGGGCGCCGCATCGACGTCGAGCGTTTGTCCGTTGACTTTGAGTGTGTTCACGAAACCAATGTTACCCGTTACGTTGCTGCTGGGAATACTGTAAATCGCATATCGCAAACATCTTCCGTCGCCCATTAAGATCGGCGTTGCGCTCTGCGCGAATGCTAGGATGGCGAAATGCAGCCTAAATCGAGCTTTTATCCGCGAGTCTTCGCACTGGTCGTCGCCGCCATTCTGGGCTACGCCTTGTACAGAATCCTCGAGCCGTTCGCGCTGCCGATGACTTGGGCGGCCTTTCTCGCCTTCCTCTTGTTTCCCCTGAGCTTGAATTTGCGCCACCGCCTACGGGGCAGCAAGTCGCTCAGCGCCGGACTGCTCACCGTCTTGGCGCCGATCGTGATCCTGCTGCCGCTGAGCGCGCTGTCTTTCGAGTTCGCGACACAGGTTTCGGGCCTGCTTAAGACTGTGCAAAAGTCTGCGACGGAGATGGACATCAAGACCTTTTCGGATCTGCAGCAATTTCCCGTGATCGCCCGCGCCAATACCTGGTTGCAGGCAAATACCGGAACCTCCGCGGAACAGGTGCAATCCTGGCTGGTTTCGGGTACCCGTGAAGTCATGGAGCGCGCCGCGAGCATGGGCGGCTCGTTTTTCCTGGGCGCCTTGGGATCTTTGCTTTCGTTCGCGATCATGTTGTTTCTATTGTTCTTTTTTCTGCGCGACGGCGATCTAATGATCGGCCGCGCGCGGCGGCTAATCCCACTGGATAACGAGCGCAAGGATCGGCTTTTCACGCAGCTGAGCGCCGTGACGCGCGCCATCGTGTTCGGTACCACGGTCACCGCACTATTGCAGGGCGTTTTGATCGGTATTGGATTCAAGATCGCCGGCCTGCCCTCGCCGGTGGTATTCGGTGTCCTTGCCGCGCTGCTCTCGCTGCTGCCGGTGGGGGGTGCGGCCTTCGTATGGATACCAGCTGCGTTATGGCTGTTCTTCGACAAGCACTGGGGTTATGGGATATTCATGATCGTATGGGGCTGCATCCTGGGGGGCCTCGACAATGTGCTGCGCCCGATTCTCATTTCCGGCCGCGCCGAAATCTCTACCCTTGCGGTATTCATTGGGGTGTTGGGCGGAATTCCGGCCTTTGGAGCAATCGGGCTGATCGTCGGACCCGTGCTGCTCTCGCTGATGCTGGCCCTGATCGAATTCGCGGAGGAAAGACCGCGAGCCATTGCGAACGTAGGTGTTGAGAAATTGCCGTAGCGGCTCCGTTACGGCGGCTTTCTTTAAAATCAAGTGGCTGCTTGGCGCGAAACCTTACGGGAACCTAACGGGTACCTAAAGTACAATCCGCGCCCTGATGGACGTCTCTCATCTTCTCGACGGTCTCAATGATGCCCAGCGGCAGGCAGTCGCCTCCTCGCCGGCACCTGCGTTGGTGTTAGCCGGTGCCGGCAGCGGCAAGACTCGCGTCTTGGTGCACCGGGTCGCGTGGCTGATCCAAGTGGAAGGCGCCTCGCCGAACAGCATTCTGGCCGTGACCTTCACCAACAAAGCCGCGGCGGAAATGCGCAGCCGCATCGAAACGCTGCTGGGCATACCCGGCGGCGCCATGTGGCTCGGGACCTTTCACGGTCTTGCGCATCGATTGCTGCGCATTCATTGGCGTGAAGCGGGGCTGCCGCAAAGCTTTCAGATATTGGACTCGGAAGACCAAGCCCGCGTTCTGCGCAAGGTGCTGAAGGCGCTGGACCTCGATGAGACGCGTTGGGTGCCGCGCGAGATCCTCTGGTTCATCAACGCGCAGAAAGACGAAGGTCATAGACCCAAGCACATCAAGGATGACGGCGATCCGACACGGCGGCAACTGATCAAGATCTATCAGAGCTATGAAGAGGCTTGCCAGCGGGCGGGGGTGGTGGACTTCGCGGAGTTGCTGCTGCGAGCTTATGAGTTGTGGCGCGACAATCCAACGTTGCTGCAGCATTACCGCACGCGCTTCAAGCACGTGTTGGTGGACGAGTTTCAGGACACCAATGCCATCCAATATAAGTGGCTGATGTTGCTGGCGGGTCCCGAGGGCATGCCGTTTGTCGTCGGTGATGACGATCAGTGCCTTGCGGCCGGCACCCAGGTAACGATGGGCGACGGCACGAAGCGCGCCATCGAGTCGATCGTCGCCGGGGATTCCGTGCTCTCAAACTATGGCGGGGGCGACCTGCGTCCGGCGCGCGTGACCGAGTGCTTCGCCAAGCCGCGCAAGGGACCTCTCGTCTGCCTGCATTTGCGTTCAGGCGCCATTCTCAAGAGCACGCCTGAGCACGTGCACTTCGCCGGCTACGTGCTCGGCGAGACACCGCAGACTCACTTTCTATACCTCATGCACAAGCAGGGCGTGGGCTTCCGACTCGGAACCTCGCAGGTATACACCAAAGGACAGGCCAGCCCCATGGTGGGCTTTAAACAGCGCGCCCTGCAGGAGCACGCCGACGCCCTGTGGATCATCCGCACCCACTGCAGCGAGAACGAGGCGCGCATCGATGAGGTGCTGACCTCGCTGCGCTTTGGTCTGCCGATCAGTCTGGTCGCCGCCGAACGGCTGCTGGAAATGGAGGGTTTGGACATCGACCGACCGCACCATCAACCGCAGGGCCGAAATTCCAATCGGCGCAATATCGTCATCACGCTATGCGGCGACACGCGGGGCGGCACACCAATGCACCGCATCTCCGTGGTTGGCGTGTCTGCCACGGATCGTGCCGTCCTGGAAGCCATGGGCCTCACGATCCGCGCCGCCAAGGCGAATGGCGTGAGCTGGCGCTTTGAAACAGCGCGCGCCGACTTCGGCGAACTGATGTCGATTGCGCGCGGCATCCGTGAGCGACTCGACGGTCGTTACGTCCTTCAGGGGCACATGCTGGAGAAGTCGCTGCCCTTCGTCACGGCGGCGAGCATCCGCGCCGGCATGGTCATGGTGATCGACGCGGTCGGCGGCGACTCCGGCCGCTTCGACATCGTCGAGCGCATCGAGCACGAGGCCTACGATGCGCAGGTCTACGACATCAACGTCGAGCGCACCCATAACTTCATCGCGGCCGGCGTCGTCACGCACAATTCGATCTATCGTTGGCGCGGAGCCCGGGTCGAGAACCTGAATCAATTCCGCCGCGATTTTCCCAAAGCCGTGCTCTACAAATTGGAGCAGAACTACCGTTCCACCGGAACGATATTGAAGGCAGCCAATGCCTTGATCGCCAACAACGCCGGCCGGCTCGGCAAAACGCTGTGGACCAGCGGCGAGGATGGAGAGCGCATCAAGCTGTATGCAGCGTTCAACGAGCGCGACGAAGCGGACTTCGTGGTCAACCGCATACGCGATTGGGTCGGCCGCGGCGGCGCCCGCCGCGAGGTTGCGGTGCTGTACCGCTCCAATGCGCAATCGCGGGTGTTCGAAGAGGCTTTCCTGAACGCGCGCATGCCCTACCGCGTGTATGGTGGGCTGCGCTTCTTCGAGCGCGCGGAAATCAAGGATGCCCTGGCCTATCTGCGGCTCGCTGCAAGCCGTGCGGACGATAACTCCTTCGAGCGCGTCGTGAACCTGCCGGTGCGAGGCATCGGCGCGAGGACCCTGGATCAGGTGCGCGACATGGCACGCAGCAACGGTACTTCGCTCTGGAATGGCGCGATCGCCAGCATCCAGGGTTCGCTGCCGCAGCGAGCGGCTCAGGCGTTGCAGGCTTTCATGCAGCTGATCGACAAATTAGGCCGAGAAATTCAGGGTCTCGAGTTGCACGAGCAAGTCGATCACATCATTCAATTGAGCGGCTTGGTCGAGCATTTCAAAAAAGAAAAAGGCGATCGCGGCGAGGGCCGGATCGAGAACTTGCAAGAACTCGTAAGCGCAGCGCGCGGCTTCTCGCCCGAGAGCGAAGCGGAGTCCGAGTTATCGCCGCTGGAGTCCTTCCTCTCGCATGCGGTACTCGAATCCGGAGAAGGGCAGGCTGATCCCTACGCCGACTGCGTGCAAATGATGACTTTGCATTCCGCCAAAGGGCTGGAATTCCCGGTGGTGTTCCTCGCGGGCATGGAGGATGGCCTGTTCCCACATCAACGGTCGGCCGCCGATTTGGCTTCGCTCGAAGAGGAACGGCGTCTGGCCTATGTCGGCGCCACTCGAGCCATGCGGCAACTTTACATTACCTACGCCGAACAGCGCCGCTTATACGGCGTGGACACCTACGGGCAGCCCTCGCGATTCATCGGCGAGGTGCCTGCGGAATTGATCGAGGAGATCAGGCCGCGGCTGCACGTGTCACGGCCCGTGTTCGTCAAGCGCAGCGCCAGTTTGGAGGAGTCGCCGGCGCCCTCGATGCGCATGGGCAGCCGGGTCCGACACAACAAATTCGGCGATGGCGTGGTGCTGAACTTCGAGGGCAACGGCCCGCAAGCTAGAATACAGGTCAACTTCGAGAACCAGGGCACCAAGTGGTTGATGCTGTCCTACGCCAATCTCGAGGTCGTGTAGAGTGAGGCGACCGTGAAGATAATCATTCTGGGTGCCGGACAGGTCGGGCGAACGGCGGCCTATCATTTGTCGCGCGAAGAGGCGAACGACGTCACCGTCGTTGATCAGAACGAAGAGACGCTGCGAGAGCTGCAGGACCGTCTCGACATCCGCACTGTCAACGGTAACGCCGCCAGCCCACGTGTTCTGGAAGCCGCCGGCATTGCATCCACCGACATCCTGGTGGCGCTCTCCAACAGCGATGAAGTCAACATGCTGGCTTGCCAGATCGCGTGGACCTTGTACCGCACGCCGAAGAAGATCGCACGGGTTCGTTCCGCCGATTACACCGAGCGTGAAGGGTTGTTCGGCGAAAGCCGCGTCGCGGTCGATGTGTGGATCAGCCCCGAACAATTGGTCACCGAATACGTGGCGCGTCTGATCCGTTATCCCGGAGCCCTGCAGGTGCTGGACTTCGCGGACGGCCGGGTCCGGTTGGTGGGCATTCGCGCGTTGCAGGGTGGTCCCTTGGTGGGCCAGGAATTGCGTACGTTGCGCGAGCACATTCCGAGTGCGGACGCGCGCGTCGCCGCCATTTATCGATCCGGCAAGAGCATCAAGCCCGAGGGTACGACCGTCATCGAAGATGGCGACGAAGTCTTCTTCCTTGCCGCGCGCGAGAACATTCGCGCCGTGATGAAGGAAATGCGCCGCGAGGAGGCGCCCGCGCGCCGCGTCGTCATCGCCGGCGGCGGCAACATCGGCTTTCGTTTGGCCAGCGAGTTGGAAGACAAGAACCAGGTCAAGCTCATCGAGCGCGACAGCAAGCGGGCGCGGCGCGTCTCGGAACAATTGCGCCGCACCACCGTGCTGCTTGGCGATGCGGCGGACGAGGAGCTTCTTCTCGAGGAGAACATCGACAGCGTCGATATTTTCGCGGCGCTCACCAATTCGGAGGAGGCCAACATCTTGTCGGCCATGCTGGCGAAGCGCTTGGGAGCACACAAGGTGATGGCGCTCATCAACAAGCCATCCTATGCGGAACTCATCGAGAGCGGCTCCATCGATGTGGCCATTTCGCCGCAGACGGTCACCATCGGCTCGCTGCTGGCACACGTGCGGCGCGGCGATGTCGTGCGGGTGCACTCGCTGCGGCGCGGCGCGGCCGAGGCGCTCGAAGTCGTGGTGCACGGCGATGCCGACAGCTCCAAAGTCATCGGGCGGCGCATCGAGGATATCTCACTGCCCGAGGGCACGACCCTGGGCGCGGTGGTGCGCGGCGAGGATGTCATCATCGCGCATCACGACACGACGGTGCAGCCGGACGATCACCTGATTCTGTTTCTGACCGATCGCCGTCACATCGAGGCCGTCGAAAAACTCTTCCAAGGCTCCGCTTCTTTTCTGTGAAAGACATCTTACTGCCGGTTGCCCATGTATTCGCCCTCGTGATGATGGTGTTTTCGGCAACCATGTTGGCACCGCTGGTGCTGGCGGTATGGAGCTTGGATCCCGCCCTGTCCTCCTTCGTCATTTCCGCTTTCGCGACCTTCTTTTTGGGGGCGTTGCTCTGGCTCGCCACGCGGCGCTTCAAGCGCGAACTGAAGACCCGCGACGGTTTGATGTTGGTGGCCCTCACCTGGGTGGCGCTGCCGGCTGTGGCGGGATTTCCGCTGTGGAACTACCTGCCAATCAATTACACCGACGCCTACTTCGAAGCAGCCTCAGGGCTGACCACCACCGGCGGCACGGTTTTGTCGGGACTGGAGTTCCTGCCGCGCTCGATCAATCTTTGGCGCCACTTGCTGAGCTGGCTCGGCGGCATGGGCATCATCGTGCTGGCGGTAGCGATACTGCCCATGTTGGGCGTCGGCGGCATGCAAATCTATCGTGCAGAGATGCCGGGGCCGATGAAGGACACCAAACTCACGCCGCGCATCGGTCAGACGGCCAAGTTGTTGTGGGCCGTATACGCGGGACTCACGGCAGCGTGCATCATATGTTTGAAGTTTGCCGGCATGGACTGGTTCGATGCGGTGTGCCATGGATTTTCCGCGCTGGCGCTCGGCGGATTTTCAACGTACGACGCCAGCATCGGGCACTTCAACTCCCTGCCCATCGAAATGGTTTTGACATTTTTCTCCATATTGGCGGCGCTGAATTTCGCGACCCACTACCTGGCGTGGCGCGAGCGCGGCGTATTTGCCTATTTTCGCGATGCCGAAGCCAAGGCAATCTTCGGCGTGCTCATCGTGAGCTGTATCGGCGTGGCCGTGTTCCTGTATTTGAAGGGCAGCTACCCGGATTTCTCCACATCACTGCGCCATACCACCTTCAATCTGGTGTCGATCGCGACCGACAGCGGGCTGCACACGCAGGACTACTCGCGGTGGCCGATATTTGCGCCGATGTGGATGATGTTCCTGAGCTGCATCGTCTGCAGCTCAGGCTCCACCGGCGGCGGCATCAAGATGATTCGCACCCTGGTTCTCGCCAAGCAGGCGCACCGAGAGCTCAATCAATTGGTGCATCCGAACATGGTGCGGCCTCTAAAGGTAGGCGGCAGTATCATCGCCAACCGCGTGGTTTTCGCGGTACTGGCTTTTGTGTTCTTGTACTTCATGAGCATCGTGACGTTGGTGTTCCTACAGCTCGCCAGCGGCTTGGACTTCATGACCGCGTTCTCGTCGATCATCGCGTGCATCAATAACGCCGGTCCCGGCCAGGGCCTGGTGGGTCCCGGCAGTAATTATGGTGTCTTGAACAACTTTCAGACCTGGGTTTGCTCGGCGGCGATGTTGCTCGGCCGGCTGGAGGTTTTTACGATTTTGGTGCTGTTTACTCCCACACTCTGGCGGAAGTAGCAGGTTCGTTCGGCTCATTCATGGCGGGGCGTCACTGGACTTCATTTTCAAGCCCATCTTGCGCACAAAGTAAATCATCGCGGCGGCGTACAACAGCGTTCCGCCGACCAGAATCAGCCCGAGCAGAACTCGATGGTCTTGCAATGCCGCAGCCGATGCGACCGGCAGTACAAACAGACCAACGTACGCACCTGCCGAAGCAATCAGGCCCAGAAACAACCCCCACGCCCATTTCCCGCGTTGCTTCAACATCCGCATAATGTTGAATAGCAGCAGCACGAAGAGAGCGCAGTAGATCAGCCACAACATGGTTCAGGTTGCGATCGTATAGAGTTGCTAGTTTTTAGATAATCCCGTTTGTTCACTGCAAATATAAGCAAGATCTCCTCATGATTGCATTGTTGCAGCGCGTGACCGAAGCCAGCGTAGCGATCGACGGAGCCATTGTAGCCTCGATACGGCAGGGGCTATTGGTGCTAGTAGGAGTTCGTCCCGAGGACGATCCGCCAGCGGCAATGCGGCTGCTGGAGCGTTTGCTCAAATACCGCGTTTTCGCCGATGCCGACGGAAAAATGAACCTGAGCCTGATCCAGGTAGCTGGCGGGCTGCTTCTGGTCCCGCAATTCACGCTGGCAGCGGATACCCGCAAAGGCCTCAGACCCGGGTTCTCGACTGCCGCGGCGCCCGACCTGGGCAGGCGGCTGTTCGAGTTCTTGGTTACAGCGGCGCGGCAGCAGTACGGATCGGTGGATTGCGGGGTTTTCGGCGCCGACATGCAGGTATCGCTGGTGAATGACGGGCCCGTGACAATATGGCTCGAAAGCTGATTATTTCCCGCAAGGGCCCAAATGCGACCGAACACGCAGCATGGTGGCAAGGTCCAATGTCATCATAAGTTTGGCGTATCATTGTCGCCCAATTGGTTATACGTGGAATCGGAGAAAAGCGATGTTCGATTCAAAGATGCTTTTGGTCATTCTGGCGATCGCCCTGGTCATATTTGGAACCAAGCGCCTGCGCACCATCGGGACGGACCTGGGCGCTGCCGTCAAGGGCTTCAAATCGGCCATGAACGAGGGCGAGAGCGAAGAAGCCGCCAAACAACTCAAGCATGAGAACGATGCGGATTTCGAAGCCGCCAAAGCCCGCGAGGCCGACAAGGTACCGCCAAAAACCAACGCCTGATCTCGCATGTTTGATTTCGGGTTTTCGGAGATCGTTCTTACCTCGGCTATAGCCTTGATCGTGCTGGGTCCGGAGAAGCTTCCCAAGGTTGCGCGGCAAGTGGGCAACTGGATGGGGCGTGCGCGTTCCATGGCCAGGCAGTTGACGGAGCAACTGGAGCGGGAGGTCAACGCCGAAGATCTGTTGAAGCAATCCAGGACAAAATCCACGACCAGCACCGGCACCCTGCAATCCGGCAGCACATCCTCCGGCAGCACGGATTCCGGCATATCCAGCGCCCCGGTGCCGTTCGATACCTCGTACACCCCGCCGAGCAATGTCGCGCCCGCCGCGACGCCCGAACCGACCTACTCGGCACAACCCGCCTCGCCCCCGCACGGTGCTGACTGGCACCCAGCGCCGCCCGAAAACAAATCATCCGATGGCTGATCCCGGCGACCCGGGCGGGCTCGCCGAAGGCACGCTGATTTCCCACTTGCTGGAGTTGCGCGATCGGCTGCTCAAAGCATTGCTGGCGGTGGGCATCTGTTTCGTGCCCTGCGTGATGTACATGAACCAGTTGTTCACCTTCATCGCGGAACCGCTGAAGCGCAAGCTGCCGCCGGGCGCCAACATCGTTGCGACCAGCGTGGTCGGCACTTTCACCGTACCGTTCAAGATGGCGCTGCTGATGGCCATTGGCCTCGCGATGCCGTTCGTGCTCTATCAAGCCTGGGCATTCGTTGCTCCGGGTTTGTACAAGCACGAGAAGAAACTTGCGGTGCCGCTGCTGGTCTCGAGCATCATCTTGTTCTACGCCGGCGCAGCATTCGCATATTTCATAGTGTTTCCGGTGATGTTGAGTTTCTTCGTCTCGACCACGCCGCCGGGCGTGCAGATGATGACCGAGATCGCGAACTATCTGGATTTCGTCATGGTGTTGGTGCTGGCGTTCGGATTGGCCTTCGAAGTCCCGGTCGCTACGGTATTATTGGTCTGGACGGGCTTTGTCAAAATCAAAACTCTGAAAAAGAACCGCGGTTTCGTCGTTCTCGGCATTTTTATCTTTGCTGCCTTCGTCACGCCGCCCGATGCGGTGTCGCAGAGCGCGCTGGCGGTGCCAATGTACGGGCTGTACGAGATAGGGATAATAATGGCCGGAATATTGCTGAAGGATAAGATCGCCGCACGCGCCAAGGAAGATGCCGAACAGGCAGCGAGCGATACCGGGGAATAATTTGGCCGCGACTTTTTTCGGACACCCGCGCGGACTCGCGACGCTGTTCTTCACCGAAATGTGGGAGCGATTTACCTACTACGGCATGCGCACCGTGTTGGTGTTGTTCCTGGTCGCAGCGGTTTCCTCCGGCGGCTTCGGCCTCGACGACAAGACGGCCACCGCCATCTACGGCATGTACACGGCGGGTGCCTATCTCGCCGCTCTGCCGGGCGGTTGGATCGCCGACCGCTTGCTCGGCGCACGCCAAGCGGTTTTGTTCGGCGGCATTTTGATCGCGCTCGGCAACGGGCTGCTGGCCGTGTCAACGGCATCGCGCGGTTTCTACATCGGCTTGATCGTCATCATCATGGGCGTCGGCTTATTGAAGCCCAACGTGAGCGCCATGGTCGCGGAGCTCTACCCCGAAGGTGGTGCTCGGTTGGACGCCGGCTTTACCGTGTTCTACATGGGAATCAATGTCGGCGCGACGCTGGGGCCGATCGTCACCAGCGCGGCACAAGAGTACATCGGACCGCGCGCCGGATTCGGCACTGCGGGACTGTTCATGGCCCTCGGCGTGATCCAATATTATTTCACGCGCCGGCATTTGGGAGACGCAGGAGAATTCGTCGCACCGCCGGCGGCGCAGCAGCGCGCCAGACCTTGGCGGCAACTGTGGTTCGGAGTCGGCATCGCGGCGCTGCTGATCGCGGCGTGCGCCATGGGCCTTATTCCGTTGGATCCATTGGGGTTGGCGCGCATCACCACCGTGGTGATCGCGGGCGTATCGTCGATTTACTTTATCTACCTGCTGTTCGGCGCCGGGCTCGATGCCGAGGAGCGCCGCCGCGCAATCGTAATCGGCGTGCTATTCATCGGCAGCGTGCTGTTCTGGACGGGATATGAGCAGGCGGGCTCGTCGCTCAATTTGTTCGCCGAACGCTACACCGACCGCACGCTGCGCGCTCTCCACTTCGTGATTCCCACCGGCTGGTTTCAGTCTTTGAATCCCGCCTTCATCATCATTTTTGCACCTGTCATAGCGTGGCTGTGGATGGCGCTGGCAAAGCGCCATCTCAATCCGTCGGCACCGGCGAAATTCGCCATCGGCGTGATGGTGATGGGCTCCGGATTTCTGGTCATGGCCGCTGCCGCGACCATCGTTGCGCACGGCGCGAAGGTTCTACCAACGTGGTTGTTCTTCACCTATCTGCTGCATACCCTGGGCGAGCTGTGCCTGAGCCCGGTGGGCTTGAGCTACACCACAAAGCTGGCCCCGAAGCGCTTGGTTGGGCAGGTGATGGGGCTTTGGTTTTTGTCGCTGTCGCTGGGCAACCTCATGGCCGGTCTGATCGCCGGGCAATTCGATGCCAACAATGTGACGGCCATGCCGGGTCAGTACATGTCCATCGTGTGTTTCTCGGTCGGGCTCGGCGCGCTGCTGCTGATCCTCAGCCGTCCCGTAAAACGGCTCATGGGCGGAATCCAATGAAGCACTACGTCAAATGCTGAACTCATCCGACGAACGCGGTCTGCCCGAACTCACCGCCCGCGCGATTCTTTTGGGCGGACTGATTACGCTGGCCTTCACCGCGGCCAACGTTTATCTCGGACTCAAAGTCGGGCTGACATTCGCGACTTCGATTCCGGCGGCGGTGATTTCCATGGCGGTGTTACGCCAGTTCAAGTCCTCGAGCATTTTCGAAAACAATATCGTGCAGACGGTTGCGAGCGCCGCCGGCACCTTATCCGCGATCATCTTCGTGCTGCCGGGCTTGGTGATGATCGGCTGGTGGCACGGGTTCCCGTACTGGATGACAATGGCGGCAACCGGTTTGGGCGGAGTCCTCGGAGTCATGTTCTCCGTGCCGCTGCGACGCGCGCTGGTGGTCAACAGCGACCTGCCCTACCCGGAAGGACGCGCCGCAGCCGAGGTGCTTCTGCTGGGGGACAAATCGCGCGGCGGCAACGAGGAGGAGAACCGTCAGGGCTTGTTGGCCATCACGGTCAACGCCATCGCATCGGCGGCCTTTTTCGCGCTTAGCCAGACTCGGCTCGTGGTCGATGAGGCTGCGCTCTACTTTCGGGTCGGTGCAGGTGCCACGGGCGTATCGACCAGCCTCTCGATGGCCTTGTTCGGCGTGGGACACCTGGTCGGCCTCTCGGTGGGAGTAGCCATGCTGGTCGGCATCATCGTGGCCTGGGGTGTGCTAGTGCCGCTGCTGACCGCCGCAGCGGGTGGGCCGGACTCGGCGCAACACGCAGCGCAGAGCGTATTTCAGACCGATATTCGATTTTTCGGCGCGGGCGTCATCGGCGTCGCCGCGCTTTGGACGTTTTCCAGGATTCTTGGACCCATCGTCAGTGGCTTAGCCTCTGCCATGGCGGCGTCGAACGCTCGCGCTCAGGCGCAAGTGCTGCCGCTCGCGGAACGCGACCTGCCGATCAAGATCGTGGGCGCGGTGATCGCTGTGGTGCTGGGATCGATTGCGGTGCTGTTGTGGCAGTTCATTGCCGGCGGCACGCTGGCCGCGTATGCACCGGTGCTGATCACCGCCACGCTGGTCTATGTGTTGGTGGCCGGCGTCGTGATTGCATCGATCACCGGTTACATGGCTGGGCTGATCGGTGCGTCCAACAGTCCGATCTCCGGCGTGGGCATTCTTGCGGTCGTCGCTGCGGCTTTCATGATCATCGCGGTCATCGGCCATGCCGCGGATCCGGCTCAATCGAAAGCCATGGTCGCGTACGCGCTGTTTGCCACGGGCATCGTGTTCGGAATCGCGACGATCTCGAACGACAACTTGCAGGACCTGAAAACCGGGCAGTTGATCGGCGCGACCCCATGGCGACAGCAGGTAGCCTTGGTGTTCGGTGTTCTATTCGGGGCGCTCATAATTCCACCGGTGCTGAGCCTGCTCAACACTGCCTACGGTTTTTCCGGCACGCCGGGCTCAGGAAGCAGCGCGTTGGCAGCTCCTCAGGCGGCGCTGATTTCAGCATTGGCGCAGGGAGTGCTGGGCGGCCAGCTGAACCTGCGCATGATTGGATACGGCGCCTTGTTCGGTGGAGTCGTCATCGCCGTGGACGCGGTATTGGGCCGGAGCGGGAAAATACGCCTGCCGCCGCTGGCGATCGGACTTGGCATTTATTTGCCCATGGGCGCTACGCTGCCCGTGGTGATCGGTGCGGTGACGGGTCATGTATACGATAAATGGGCCGACCGTACCGCTAGGCCCGAGTTTGCGAGGCGCACGGGAGTGCTCATGGCCACCGGCATGATCGTGGGCGAGAGCCTGTTCGGCGTGCTCTACGCCGGCATCGTTGTCGCATCCGGCAAGGGCAGCCCGTTTGCCCTCGTCGGAGACGGCTTTGCACCCGCCGCGCTGATCGGCGGAGTGGCGATTTTCTTTGGGCTCATTGCGCTCTTGTATCGTCGCACGATGAAGGTGGTATTGAGGCCGGCCTTAAAATAGTTTCCCTGCATGCGTGCCGATTCTCATCACTCCACCAAGCTCATGCTGTGCCTCAGTACGGTTTACCTGGTGTGGGGCTCGAGTTTTCTGTTCACCAAGATCGCGGTGAGCAGCCTGCCGCCGGCGCTATTCTCCGGCCTGCGCTTCATGGCTGCGGGCAGCCTGCTAATGTTGATTGCACGCTTCTATGGCGGCGACCGCTTGCCGATGCGGTCCATCGACTGGCGCCACGTGATCATCGCCGGCTTTTTCATGGTGTTCGTCAGCAACGGCCTGAATACCTGGGCGATACAGTACATCCCCAGCAATCAATCGGCGTTGCTGAATGCCACGTCGGCCTTCTGGATCGCGGGTCTGGGAGTCTTCGGGCGCAAGGGGCATCCTCTGACGCGCCGCGCGGTCGCGGGTTTGAGCATCGGCTTCATCGGCGCAGCGCTTATGCTGGTGCCCAAGGGCCAACTAAACGCATCCAGCATCCTGGCGCAGGCCGGCGTGCTCACAGCATGCCTGGGTTGGTCGTTGGGCACGCTGTACTACCGCAATATCGAGACCCCCTTGAGCTCCCTCATGTTCATGGCGCTGCAGATGTTCATGGGCGGATTGATGCTGCTGGTTTTGGGATTAGCCCACGGCGACGTCGCGCGCTGGTCGCCGAACCCGTCTGCGCTCATTGCCATGAGCTATTTGACCTTGGGCAGTTCGTGCCTGGCCTACACGGCCTACGGATGGCTGACGGTGAACAGCACGCCTGCCGTCATCGGAACGTACAGCTACGTCAATCCCGCCATTGCGGCGTTCCTGGGCTGGCAGTTCCTGCACGAGCATTTATCCGCAACGCAACTGGCCGGCATGGTGATCATCATCATCGGGGTATGCACGCTGACGCTGCGCGGCGGAACCAGTACCAATCCGAAGGAATTGCCGGCCAAGCGATCTGCTTGAGCGGCACCGCAACGGCAGCCGCGCATCGCTTCAGCGACTATTTGCCCCGCTTTACGTAGACCTCAACTTTACCCTTGCCGCCGACGAACCACGAACCGATCATGCTGACCAAGCTCACCAGGATCGCAGCCCAAAACGCGGCGCCGAATCCGTCTACGTGCATGCCCGGCAACATCCAGGCCACCAAAGCGACCATGGCGGCATTGATGACGAGCAGGAATAGTCCCAGTGTGACAATGGTCATGGGGAGAGTCAGCAAGATCGCGATCGGCCGCACGATGGAATTGACCACGCCCAGCAAAATGCCGGCCAGCAATAAGGTCGCTGGACCTTCGATATATACACCGGGAACCCAGGCGGTGGCCAACCATAAACCCAGCGCCACCAGCACCGCCCGAATCAAAAAACCGAGCATGCATCCTCCCGCGATATACCGGCGTTCAGCGCGGTTCGCCCAGCTCGTAGCCTAATGGAAAGTGCATCCGCGAAGTCAATAATCAAGGCCCGGAAGCGGCGGATCCTTGGGTTCAGCCTTCGTAGGCTTAGGCTTGGGAGGGCTTTCCAATGTGACCTTGATGCGCGCCATGAATCGTTCCCAACCCATGCGTATGCGCGCGTAGGGCGCATCCCAATCGGACGAATCGGGGATCCCCGATCCCAGCAGGCGCAGCGAGGTCTTACCATCGCCCTTCCTCGGGTCCAGGATGAAGTCGTCAACGGCTGCGCTGTCGCTCGCCGGCCAGCCCTTGGAACTCATGTAAATCAACCGCAGCCGCCGGTTCACGTCGAATATATCAATGTGCGCCTCGCGAGCGCCCGTATTGCGCTTGCCAATGCGGTACAGCCCACCCTGCCGGGCATCGACTTCGGCTTCCTGGCCCGACCATATGCGGATCAAGCCCGGCTCGGTCAAAACGCGCCAGACTCGAGCCGCGGGAACATCGACCTCGACCAGATGGGCGTAGCCGCGAGTTCCACCGCGAGGCTTCTTTCGGGGTAAGCTCATGGGGCGATAGTCTGCAAGAAAGCCGCCGGCGGCGCATTACTAGGTTTCAATAACAACGGAGGACTCGCATGCCTTATGTCCATATCGTGACTGCGCTCGCAGTTCTGCAATTCATCGTATTCGGCTTCAAGGTTGGCGCAGCTCGGGAGCGCTACGGCGTCAAGGCTCCGGCCATCACGGGCAATGAGACTTTTGAACGCTTGTTTCGGATTCAAATGAATACCCTCGAGCAATTGATCGTATTGCTTCCCGGCCTGTACCTGTTCGCCCGCTACTTCAGCCCCTACGTCGCCGCCGCCTTGGGGGTGCTGTATCTGCTAGGTCGAGAACTATACGCGTTCACCTACGTGCGAGATCCTGCCAAACGCTCAGTCGGATACGGCATAACGTTTTTGCCCATGGTCATTCTGATCGTCGGCGGCCTGATCGGAGCCGTCCGAGCGCTATTTTATACATAGCGCACCTCCTCCAAAATAAAGTTGAAATCGCGGCCGATTCGCTTAAAGTCCGCTACACACACCAAACATAAACAAGCTGGGGTGGCCTATAGGGCCTGAGATGCTGGCCGCGAAAACGCACACCAGCGAACCCATTGAACCTGATCCGGTTAATACCGGCGGAGGGAGCATGGGTAGAAATTCCGCGTATTTCATTGTCCTGGCCGCGATCGCGGCCTTGCCGGCACTGTCTGCAAGCGACAATGCCGGCGAGCAGCTCGAGGAGATCGTGGTTACCGCCACCTTGAGGTCCGTGCCGCTCGCGGAGCTGCCGGGCAGCGTGTCGGTGCTCACCAGCCAGGATCTGCACGACGCCGGACAGCAGCACTTCGAAGACGTACTGCCGCTGGTTCCCAACCTGAATTGGGCGGGCGACACCTCGCGACCGCGATACTTTCAGATTCGCGGCATCGGCGAATTGCAGCAATACCAGGGCGCACCCAATCCATCGGTCGGCTTTCTCATCGATGACATCGATTTCAGCGGCTTGGGATCCGCGGCGACGCTGTTTGACGTGGATCACATCGAGGTGCTGCGCGGACCGCAGGGTACCCTCTTTGGCGCCAATGCACTGGCCGGTTTGATTTACGTCAAGAGCGCCGAACCGTCCGACACCTTCGGGGGGCGCGCTGAAGTGGATGTCGGCAACTTCAACGAACACTCCTTTGGCGCCGTGCTGACAGGACCCATCGATGCACTCGATTCCGAATTCAGGTTGGCCGTGCAGCGCTACAACAGCGACGGCTTCTATTACAACGGTTACTTGGACCGAGACAACACCGACGCGCGCGATGAGCTCACGGTGCGCGGTCGTTGGCGCTTCCAGCCGAGCGAAGAGTGGCGCGTGGATCTGACGCTGCTGCGCTTGGCAATGAACAACGGCTACGACGCCTTCGACATCGCCAACACCCGCACCACCCAGTCTGATCAACCGGGTGTCGATCGGCAGTACTCGACCGGCGTCGCGCTGCGATCCGCTTACAGCGGGTGGTCCACTGCCACACTGACGACCATTTGGACCTACGCCGACTCGGCGATCGACTACGGCTTCGACGGCGACTGGGGCAATCCGCTTCTGTGGGCGCCCTACACTTACGACTACACGGAATACCAGTCACGGCATCGCTCCACCACGAGCCTGGAGTTTCGTTTGGGTAATTCGCCGGACCACGGCTTCGCGTGGGTGGTGGGGGTCTATGCTGCGCAGCTGCGCGAAGGTCTCATCGATACCAGTCTCGGCACATATGTCGATCCCTTTGACGCCACCCAAAACTCCGAGACCGTGACCGTGATATCGAGCGCTTACCGCTCCCGCAGCGCGGCCTTGTACGGCCAGCTGGACGGCGATTTCGGCACCGCTGCACGATGGTCGGTGGGTCTGCGCGGCGAACGCCACACCAGCCGCTATCAGGACATGACCACCAGCCTCGATGCGCCGACCACTTACAACGACTTCGGGCCGGCGGACAATTTGTGGGGCGGCCATGCGTCGCTGGATTTCAAGGTCGCGGACGGCCAGCACCTGTATGCCTTGGTGTCGCGGGGCTATAAGGCGAGCGGCTTCAACCTCAGTGCGGGCTTGCCAGCGAGCCAACTGCAGTTCACTCCGGAGTCCGACATCAACCTCGAGGTGGGACACAAGGCCGAACTCGCAGACGGCACTCTGCGAGTGGACACATCGTTGTTTTACATGCTGCGACGCAACGAGCAGCTCCTGACCGGGGAGCAACTCGATCCCAACAATCCGGATACCTTCATTTACTACACTGGCAACGCACGCTCTGGCTACAACTATGGGTTGGAGAGCACGCTCGCCTGGACTTTCACCCGCGAACTCGAATTCGGCGGCTCGTTGGGCCTGCTGCAGACGAAGTACCGCGGCTTCGAGCAGAACGATGTGGTGCTGCCGGATCGCGCATTGCCGAACGCGCCGTCCTGGCAGGCATCAGTGAACGCCACTTGGCGCGACCCGCGCGGCCCCTACGCGCGGTTGGACGTGACCGGCATGGGCGCGTTTTTCTACGACCTGCCGCCCAATGACACCCGCTCCAGCGCCTACGGTCTGCTGAACGGGAAGCTGGGCTGGCAAACTCGGCGCTACGAAGTCTATCTGTGGGGCCGCAACCTCCTCGATAAAAGATACACCGTGCGCGGTTTCTACTTCGGCGACGAGCCGCCCGATTTCCCCATTAAGGTGTACACGCAATTAGGCGAGCCGCGAAACGCTGGTGTACATTTCATGGCAAATTTTTAGGGTTTCGATGGATCTAGTGACGATGCGTAAGACCAAGACCGCCAACACATCGCGTTTCGCGTACGACGGGCTAAATCGAGTCATCCACGAGCGGGCAAGATTGAGTCTGCTGACCTCGCTGCTCACTCACCCGAAGGGGTTATGGTTCGGCGAAATGAAGGATTTGTGCGCGCTCACCGACGGCAATCTGAACCGGCACTTGATGGTGCTCGAAGAAGCGAAGTTGGTGAGCGCGACCAAGGCCCTGGAAGGCAGTCGAACTCAAACGCGCTGCCGCATCACGGCGCTCGGCCGGCGGCGTTATCTCGAATATCTTGCGGTGCTGGAGCAGGTGATAGTGGATGGCGCCGGGGCCTTGAACCGCGAACCCGACGAGGAACATAGTCCCGTCAACGCCTAGCCTAGCGTGACGCGTTCGCCGGTCTTGAAAAACGCAGTTCTAACGTGTCGGCAGGGTGAACGTGAAGCGCGCGCCGCCTTCCGGCCGCAGCTGTGCGGAGATGGCGCCGCCATGGGCCTTGATGATGGCGCGGCAAATGGTCAAGCCCAAGCCGGCGCCGCCGGTGGTGCCTTCGTCCTTGCCGCGGTGAAATTTCTCGAACAGCAACTCAGGATCGGCCACCGGAAAGCCGGGGCCATCGTCGTCGATACAGACGCGTAGGAAATCGTTTTCCACGGCGCCGGTGACCGTCACGCGCGTACCCGGCGGGGTGTGTTTCGCCGCATTCTCAAGCAGATTGGTGAACACCTGCAGAATCAGTGAGCCGTCGACGAACACCGGCGGCAGACCAGCTTGCAATGCGTCGATGATCACGTGATCCGCCAATCGAGCTTGGCAACGCTCCAGCGCCGCGCCGAGCAGTTCCTCCAGCGTCTGCCAATCGTGCCGCAAAGCCACTTGCCCGGTTTCCAGCCGCATCAGCTCGAGAACGTTGGAGATAATGTCCGACATCTGGTTGGCTTTCGCTTCGATCGATGCGGTAAGGGCGCGCCGCGCCTCCGCATCGAAGGCCATCGCAGGATCGTTCAGAGCGCTGCTGGCGCCGGCGATTACCGCGAGCGGCGTACGTAGATCATGCGAAATGGAGGCCAGCAGTGTGTTTCTCAAACTTTCGGTTTCGGCCGTGACGCGCGCGGTCTCGGCTTCCTCGGCGAGTCCGGCGCGTTCCATCGCAAGGGCGATCTGACCCGCAAAGGTCTCCAGCAAATGCCGCTGCTCGGGCAGCAGCAATCGGCGGCGCTGGGAAGGTGCGACGGCCAGCACACCCAAGGTCTTGGTCGCCGCCCGCAACGGCAGGTACTGCGCGGGGCTGGCCAGCAAGGTGTCGGTGCCAAGACCCGCCGGCACGCCGTGGTCGAGAACCCACTGGGCGACGGACAAATCTGCGTGCAGCAGCGAACCGAGCATTGGCGAGCCGCGCGGATGATGCAGCCTGCCGGCCGCGTCTGGGACTAGAACCACCGCCTGACTGGCAAAAGTTTCCACCACGTGCTTGACGGCGACGCGTGCCAGATCCTCGAAGCCGCGGTTCGCGGCCAGCTCGCGGCTCATTCCGTACAGCAGCGCGGTGCGGCGTTCGCGCGCGCCCGCCACCCTAGTCTGCGCACGAACGCTGGCCGCCAGACCGGCGATGATCAGCGCCACGGCCAGCATCACCGCAAAAGTCACGACGTATTCGAAGTCCGAAACGGCAAATGAAAAGCGCGGCGGCACGTAGAAGAAGTCGAAGGCAATGACGTTGGCGATGGCGGCCAGACTGGCTGGTCCGCGCCCGAGCCGCAGCGCGGCGATAGTGGTGCCCAACATGTAGACCATGACCAGGTTGGTCAGCTCGATATGCGAGTACATCGGGGCCGCGAGCAGCGTGCAGGCCACCGTGATGCCGGCCGCCGCCCAGTACAAGGACCACTTGATGTCGCGCGGGCCGGTTTCCTCGCGCCAGCTTCGTGCCTTTCCGGGTGTCTCGCTGCGCGAGATGACAGACACGTCGAAGCCGCCGTTCGCCTCCACCAGTTTGGTCGTCGTCGAGGGCCTGAACAGGGAGCGCACACCAAAACGCTTCGGTTCGCCGACCACAATTCGGGTGACGTTGCGCAGGCGCGCATACTCGATCAGCGCCGCGGAAGCGGACGAGCCATCGAGTGTGACGGTCTGGGCGCCCAGCGATTCCGCCAGACGTAGGATATCGACGCGCCGATTTCGCGCCCGCTCACCCAGTTTCAGCATGGCGGCGGTTTCGACGGTCACGACCAGCCACTCGGCGTCCAACGCATCTGCGAAGCGCTTGCCGACGCGTACCAATTGTTCTGCCTGATCATCCAGCGTCACGGCCACCAAAAATCGATCGCGCGCCAACCAGGGTTTTGAGACGCGCTCGCGATTACCGTAAGCACGCGCCGCCGCGTCGACTCGGTCCGCGGTGCGCCGCAGCGCGAGTTCCCGCAAAGCCAATAGATTGGGCTCGCGAAAGAATTTTTCCGTTGCAGCGGCTGCCTGCGAGGCGGCGTACACCTTGCCGGCGTTGAGGCGTTGCAAGAGGTCGCCGGGCGACAAATCGATCAGCTCGACTTCGTCGGCCTGGTCGAAAATTCGATCGGGAATGGTCTCCTGCTGCCGTACGCCGGTAATACCGGCGATCACGTCGTTCAAGCTCTCCAGATGCTGCACGTTGACGGTGGTCCAGACATTGACGCCGGCGGCGAGCAGCTCCTCGATGTCTTGCCAGCGTTTGGCATGACGAGGCTTGGGCTCGCCATCCATGAGGTTGGAATGCGCCAGTTCGTCGACCAGCAAAATCGAGGGGTGCCGCGCCAATGCGGCGTCGAGGTCGAACTCGCGCCGCAGGATGCCGCGGTAGCGAACCTCGAGAAACGGCAATTGTTCCAAGCCGACCAGTAAACGCTCGGTCTCGATTCGTCCGTGCGGCTCGACGTAGCCGACCGCGACATCGGCACCGGAGGCGCGCGCGCTGCGCGCCGCTTCCAGCATGGTGTAGGTTTTACCCACGCCGGCGGACGCGCCAAAAAAGATCTTCAGCCGACCGCGAAGCAGCGAAGCCTCGCTGCGTTCGAGCTTTGTCAGCAGTTCATCGGGATCCAGGCGCTGGTCGTCATTCATTCCTGGCGCCGTCTAGGGCCATGTTCAGTTCCAATACGTTGACTTTCGATTCGCCGATGATGCCGAACAATGCACCAGTCTGCAGCCGCGCGATCAGGGCCTCGACGGCGGACGGCGCCATGCCGCGCGCCTGAGCGACTCGAGCCACTTGATATTCGGCGGCGGCCACACTGATGTGGGGATCCAAGCCGCTGGCTGAGGCGGTGACCAGATCCACCGGCACAGCACTCGCTGCCGGCACAGTACGCGCCGGCGCTGCGTTCGAATCCTGCGCTTGCGCCGCACGAAGTGCCTTGATGTTCATATCCACCTGATCGAGCAGCGCAGGATTCAGCGGACCCAAATTGGACCCACCCGATGCCGCGCCATTGTAGGGCTGGGGCGTCGTAGCCGACGGCCGTCCCCAGAAATACTTCGGGTCGGAGAAGTGTTGGCCGATGAGCTTGGAGCCGACCAAGCTCGTGCCTGCATGCAGCAGGCTTCCGGCGGCTTGTCTTGGAAACATCATCTTGCTCATGCCGGTGACGAGCAGCGGGTAAAGGATACCTGACGTCAGCGTCATGATGACGACGAGACTCAAGGCCGGGCGAAAGTAGCGCATTATCATCCTCAGGCAAAGCCGGCAGCGGCGAGGCCCATGTCGATCAACTTGATGCCCGGAAACGGCACAATAATTCCACCGAGCCCGTAAATGAGCAAGTTTCTGCGCAGCAGCGGCCCTGCGCCGAGCGCCCGGTATTTCACGCCCTTGATCGCCAAGGGAATCAGCAGAACGATGATGAGGGCGTTGAAGATCACAGCGGACAAGATCGCGGAATTGGGCGTCGTCAAACGCATGATGTTGAGCGCCGCCAGGGACGGATAAGTGGTGGCGAAGGCCGCTGGAATGATGGCGAAATACTTGGCGATATCGTTGGCGATACTGAAGGTGGTGAGCGAACCTCGCGTCATCAGCATTTGCTTACCGGTCTCGACGATCTCGATCAGCTTGGTCGGATTGGAATCCAAATCGACCATGTTGCCGGCTTCCTTGGCAGCTTGTGTGCCCGTGTTCATGGCCACCGCCACATCGGCCTGCGCCAGTGCGGGGGCATCATTGGTGCCATCGCCAGTCATCGCCACGAGGCGTCCTTCCGACTGATGTTTGCGAATGAGCTTGAGCTTGGCTTCTGGCGTCGCCTCCGCCAGATAGTCATCGACCCCAGCCTCCGCGGCGATCGCCGCCGCGGTGAGACGATTGTCACCCGTAATCATGATGGTCTTGATGCCCATGTGCCGCAGATCGGCGAAGCGTTCCTTGATTCCGCCCTTGACCACATCCTTGAGCTCGACGACGCCCAGAACCTTGGCACCGTCGCAGACCACCAGCGGTGTACTACCACGGCGCGCGACCGAATCCACCACCGCGGCCACCGCCGGCGGAAAGACCGCACCGAGCTTAGCGATGTGATTCTTGATGGCGTCGGCCGCGCCCTTGCGAATCTGACGGCTTCCCAGATCGACGCCGCTCATGCGAGTTTGCGCGGAGAACGCGATGAAGCTCGCGTCCAGCGCCTTGATGTCGCGCTCGCGTATGTTGAACAGGGCCTTCGCGAGCACCACGATGCTGCGCCCCTCTGGAGTCTCGTCGGCGAGCGATGCCATCTGTGCCGCGTCCGCCAACTCCGTCTCACTGACCAGGGGTGCCGGCAGGAATACGGATGCTTGGCGGTTGCCGAGGGTAATCGTGCCCGTCTTGTCGAGCAGCAGAACGTCGACGTCGCCTGCGGCTTCGACTGCGCGGCCCGAGGTCGCAATGACGTTGGCTTGCATCATGCGGCTCATGCCGGCAACCCCGATGGCGGACAGCAGACCGCCGATGGTGGTCGGAATCAAGCAAACAAGCAGTGCGATCAGCGCGGTCATGGTGATCGGCGTCCCCGCTTTGGCCACGCTCACGCTGAATATCGAGAAGGGCAGCAGCGTCACGATGACAATCAGGAATACGATGGTGAGCGCCACCAGCAAAATGGTGAGTGCGATCTCGTTCGGGGTCTTCTGACGTTTGGCGCCCTCCACCATCGCGATCATTCGGTCGAGGAAGGTTTCGCCCGTATTCACCGTCACACGGACGATGATGCTGTCGGACAGCACGCGGGTTCCGCCGGTGACCGACGAGAAGTCGCCGCCCGATTCGCGGATGACCGGCGCCGACTCTCCGGTGATCGCGCTTTCATCGACCGATGCCGCGCCTTCGATGACCTCGCCGTCGACGGGAATGACATCGCCGGTCTCGACCAAGACGATGTCGCCTTTTTGCAGATCCTCCGCCTTCATCTGACACGTGTCGCGCTGACGCAGCGAACCATCGGTGAACTTTTTGGCGAGCACGGTCTGGCGCATGTTGCGCAGCGCCGAAGCCTGCGCGCGGCTGCGGCCCTCGGCCAAAGCTTCGGCGAAATTCGCAAACAGCACGGTAAAGGCAAGCCACACGGCGATCGCGAAAATGAACCAGGTGGACGCTTCGCCGTTGCCGAGCAGCGCTTGCACCCACAACACCAATGTCGCGATCGTCCCCACATAGACCACGAACATCACGGGATTTCGGCTCTGCAGCCGCGGATCGAGTTTCTTGAGGGTTTCGAGGAAGGCTGGAACGAGCAGTTTTTTGTCGAGCAAGGGCAACTGTGTGCGGGTCATGAGGATCTCAATGCGCTGTCAGCAAGAAGTGTTCCACCACCGGGCCCAGAGCCAGCGCCGGCACGTAATTGAGCACGCCGATCAAGATGATGGTGCCGATGAGCAGCGCGATGAACAAGGGACCATGCGTCGGCATGGTTCCCTCGCTGACTGGAATACGCTTCTTGGCCGCCAACGAACCCGCGATGGCGAGCGCAGCAACGATGGGCCAGAAGCGGCCCAGCCACATGACGATGCCGAGTGCCACATTGTAAAACGGCGTGTTGGCGGCGAGTCCCGCAAATGCACTGCCGTTGTTGTTGCCGGCGGAACTGAACGCGTAAAGGACTTCGCTGAAGCCATGCGCACCCGGATTGGCGATTCCCGCGGTGCCCGCTTGCGTCATGACCCCGAGGGCGGTGCCCATCAGCACCAGGATCGGCGTCGTGAGAATGAATATCGAAGCGAGCTTCATTTCTCTGGACTGGATTTTCTTGCCGAGGTACTCCGGCGTTCTTCCGATCATGAGTCCGGCAATGAAAACGCCGAGAATCGCAAAAATCAAGATGGTGTAGATGCCCGTACCCACGCCCCCCGGGGCCAACTCGCCGAGCTGCATCAGGAACAAGGGAACGAAACCGCCCATGGGCAGCAATGAGTCATGCGCGCTGTTCACCGCGCCGCACGAGGTGGCGGTGGTGGCGGCGGCGAACAACGCCGAGCCGGCGATGCCGAACCGCGTCTCCTTGCCCTCCATGTTGCCGCCTGCCTGCGTCAGCGTCGACGATTGATCGACACCACGCTGCGCAATGAGAGGGTTGCCCTGCTGCTCGCTGACGAAAGCGGTCGTCGCGAGCGCGCCGAACAACACCAGCATGGCAGTCACCAGGGCCCAGCCCTGACGCGTATCGCCGACCATACGCCCGAAGGCGTAGGTCAACGCAAACGGGATGAGCAGGATGGCGAAAATTTCGAGCGCGTTGGTCAGTGCCGTAGGATTTTCGAACGGATGCGCCGAGTTGGCGTTGTAGAAACCGCCGCCGTTGGTTCCGAGTTCCTTGATCGCTTCCTGCGAAGCTACCGGGCCCATTGGAAGGGTCTGCGTTCGTGTTACAGCGGGCTCGGTAATGGCATTGCCGCTCGCATCTTTGAGTGCGTCGCCGTGCACGTCGATCTTCGGTTTATCGAAGTTCAGCGTCTCGATCAGGGTCGCATCTTTGAATGCGTCCAGGTTCTGTATCACGCCTTGTCCCACCAGCAGCAATGCCAGGATCAACGACAAAGGCAGCAGCAGATACAGCGACGAGCGCACGATGTCGACCCAGAAATTACCGATCCCTGAGGCGCCGTGCCGCGCGAAGCCGCGCACCGAGACGAACGCAACGACGATGCCGGTGGCCGCGGATAGGAAATTCTGTACCGTGAGCCCGGCCATCTGCGTCAGGTAGCTCATGGCGGATTCGCCGGAATAGCCCTGCCAATCGGTATTAGTGACGAAACTCATGGCGGTGTTGAACGAGGAATCCGCGCTGACGGCGGCGAAATGTTGCGGATTGAGGGGCAACCAGGACTGCAGCCGCTGCAGTGCGTAGACGAACAGCGCGCCGATGGCGTTGAACAGCAGCAGCGCTTTGGCATATTGCAGCCACGACATGTCCACTTTGCTGTCGATTCCGCAGCACCGATACAGCAGCAGTTCAAGGCCATGGCCGAAGCGGCTTGCGGCATTGCGCCTGCCTTCCGCTCCGCCTTCCATCACAGCGGCGATATAGGTGCCGAGCGGTTTGGCGCACAACAATGCCGCGCCGACGCAAAGCACGAAAAGACCCGCGAACTTCGCGGCCGCGCTCATGTCAGAAACGCTCTGCCCTGATCAATGCAAAGAGCAGATAGCCAAATATGAGCAGCGCCAAAAGGCCACCGAATAGGTAGCGCGTGCTCATCATTCGTCCCCGATTCGGTCGATGGCCACCGCCAGACCCCACGTCGCCAATAACAGCAACAGGATGACGACAATGTAGAGCAGGTCCATGGCTCGGAAATTCTAGGCGGCTGCCTGCGGCGCCGATATACCAAATAGTGTTAAGAAATTCCGGGAGTGCCTAGGCGCGGGCGTCAGCGTCGGCGTCGATGACCAATCGGTAGCCAAGTCCGAGCTCGGTGATGATGTGCTTGGGGCGGTTCGCTTCTATTTCGAGCTTGCGCCGCAGGCTACCGATATAAACTCGCAGCGCACGCGAGTCATCGCGGTTCGGGCCCCAGACTTCCTTGAGCAGCGCTGCGTGCGTAACGATGCGTCCGGCATGCCGGGCGAGGGTCTCCAATATGCGATGCTCCAAGGGCGTCAATCGCACTTCCTGACCGTCGTGACGCTGGGCGACGCGACGGCTCAAATCGACCGATACACGCCCTAGCCGCAGCACGGCCATCGGCAACTCGCCGCGCACATGCCGGCGCAAGATGGCCCGCACCCGCGCCAACAGCTCTGGCGCGCTGAATGGTTTGATCATGTAATCATCGGCACCGTTCTGAAACGCCGCGAGGCGCTGCGGCTCGGCGGTGCGGGCCGACAACACCAAGATGGGCATCGGCGACCAGGACCGAATCCCGGTGATTACGCCGAGCCCGTCGCGATCGGGTAAACCTAAGTCGACGATTGCGATATCGGGGCGATGCAGCTTGGCATCCTGTTCACCGCGAGCCGCCGTGCCAGCCACCACCGCGCGAAATCCATTGGCTTCGAAAAGCAGCCGAAGAATGTTCTGCAGCGTCGGATCGTCCTCGACGATCAGCACCACGTGCATGGCCTCGGTCATCAGTTATTCACGGGTCCAATTTGGCCCACAGGCGTTTCGGACAAAAGGTACGCGTCTATGACTTTACGCGCGATGGGGGCCGCCGCGGTGGCGCCGAATCCTGCATTTTCCACGAGCACGGATATCGCAATCTTGGGATCGTCGAGCGGGGCAAAAGCGATGAACCAGGCGTGTTCGCGCTTGCGTTCATCCACATCCTTGTGCTTCGTGCTTTCCGTCTGCTTGACGGTCACGACCTGGGCGGTGCCCGTTTTGCCGGCCCACTTGTATTTCGCGCCGGCGCCTGCCACGTGCGCTGTGCCGCTGGGGCCTACGGCTCCTTCCATGCCGTCGAAGACCACGCTCCATTGCTCGTCGCTCGCGATGTTGACCGGCGGCTCGAGAATGGGAGTTCGCGGCACGATGACGACCGAGCCGGGGGCGCGGGTCGCGGCCACCAGCCGCGGCGTCGCGACAATTTGTCCACGCTCAGCGATTTCACCCGCGAAATGCGCCTGCTGCAACGGCGTGACGGTGATCGGCCCCTGGCCTATGCCCATGCTGACGGTCTCGCCGGGAAACCATACCTGATCGGCCTTGCGTTTGAACACGCGCCGCTTCCATTCCGGCGATGCATATAGACCCGGCTTTTCCCCGGGTATATCGATGCCGGTCAAATCGCCGTAGCCGAAAGCGCTCATGAACTCGTGCATGTGTTCGATGCCCATCTTCTCGGCCACTCTATAAAAGTAGACGTCGCAGGACCGGGAAATGGCGCTGCGCATGTCGACGTTGTGGTGGACTTCGTCGTCCCGATACTTGTTGGCACTGCCGGGCAGCGTGAAGAAGCCGGGGCAATATTGGATCTGCAGCGGCGTAATAATGTTGTATTTCTGGGCGGCCAACGCGTATAGAGGCTTTACCGTTGATCCAGGTGGATAGGCGCCGCGCAGTGCACGGTTCAACAACGGCACATCGATGTCGGTCGATAAGGCAGCGTATTGCGCCACGGAAAGACCGCGTACGAAATCGTTGGGATCGAAGCCAGGAGTGCTCGCCAGCGCAATCACGTCGCCGGTCTTCGGATCGAGCGCCACCACCGAACCGCGTTTGCCGGCCAGCGCCTCCTCCGCGATCTTCTGCACCTTCATGTCGATCCCGAGGAACAGATCCTCGCCCGCCACCGGCGGTCGGCTGATCAGTTGCGGCGCATAGTCACCCTGGCGATCCACCGGCCGACCCGCCGCGTTCACCATGATCTCGCGAAAGCCGGGTTTGCCGTGCAGCTGAGCTTCATAGGCGCCCTCGACCCCAAGCTTGCCTATCAAGCTGGTGCCTGCATATTCGGCGCTGTCGATCTGCTTCATGTCCTGTTCATTGATGGCGCTCACATAGCCGATGGCATGAACCGCCATCTCCTTGAACGGATAATGCCGCGCCAACCGTGTGCGTATGTCCACACCCGCGAACTGAAAACGGTGGATGGCGAATATCGCCATCTCCTCTTCGTTCAGCTGCAGTTTGACCGGCACGCTTTCATAGACCTTGTGAAGCAGAATAGTGCGCTTGATGCTGCCGACTTCTTCGCTGCGCAAGAGGCCGATGCTTACCAACTGCGCGAGCGTGGCATCGAGCGCCTTGTTGTCCCCGACCTGCTCGCGTATCAATTCCACGTTGAAGGCCGGCAGGTTATCCGCGAGCACCACGCCATGCCGGTCGAGAATCAGCCCGCGGCTGGGAGGAATGGGCTCATTGCGGATGTTATTGCCAAGCGACAGGGTTGAATAATATTCGTACTTGAGGACCTGTAGGTAAAACAGGCGGCTGGCCACCGTCAGCAACAACACGCTAGCCAGAACCCCGGCCACGATGCTGCGGATCGTGAATAGGCGGGTTTCGGCGAAGGTGTTCTTGATCCGCGTTTGGCGGCTGCTCACCATACGGGGCTACCTGAAATCAGTGCAATACATCCGGCAATTGTAAGCCCCCTTAGCAACGATAACCGTGACACAGGTAATTAATGAATCGGAAGGGCGATTCAGCAAACGCACTTGCCTCGATTGGCGGCCAACGCTGGTGCGCTCCGCGCAAACTACTGCTCGCTGCATTTTTCCCCCTGCGCGACGCAACAAAAAAATTCAGTTCCGACGCCCGCCGTGTTAGGAATGTATCTTCCCCGTCACGGAGCAATGGATGAGCGTAGCACCCGTTGAAATCACCGGCGAAAAGGCCGTGCCGCACCTGCGCTCAGGTGCCCTGTCTCTGATGGACGCCGTCGGTCAGTCCCTGGCGGCGGTCGCACCCACATTGACACCTGCCTTGAACCTGACGGTGGTCGCGGGACTGGCGGGGGTGGGTTGCTGGATGGCTTATTTCCTTGGCACGCTCGGCGTTGTAATCGTGGCGGCGAGCGTTGGAGTACTGGCGGCGCGTCATCCCGAAGCCGGCTCCTACTTCATCTACGTGGGCCGAACCTTCGGACCCTACACTGGCGCGCTGGCGGGCTGGGCGATGATCAGCGCCTACCTGTTTACGGCAATATCCACTGCATTCTCCTTCATCGTCTTTCTGGGCGATCTTCTCGAGGTGCTGCATCTGTCCCTGTCTGAATCGGCCAAGGCGCTGATCATGCTGGTGTACTGCGGTGCCGTCACATTCGGGGCGTACCGCGATATAAAGCTCTCGTCGCGTGCCGGCCTCATCATGGAGATCATTTCACTCAGCATCATCATCACGATTACCGTGCTCTTCGTGCATGCACGAGGCACGGTCGTGGATAGGGTGCAACTCGATGTCTCCTCCCTCAAATGGGGCGGCATATTCTCGGCGCTGCCCTTCGTGATTTTTAGCTTCGTCGGTTTCGAAAGCTCCGCCACGCTGGCGAAGGAATCGGCGAATCCGAAGCGCAACATTCCGCGCTCGGTCATCGGCTGCGCAGCTTTTTCCGGCATCTTCTTCACGCTGATGGCGTATTTCATGGTGCTCGGTATGGGCGACGACAGCGACACGCTCGGAAAGAGCAGCGCCCCCTTTACCGACGTAGCGGCCAGGGCCGGACTGGGCTGGGTCTCGATGATCGTCTACTGCGGCGCGGTCATCAGCGTGTTCGCCTGCACTCTGGCCAGCGTCAACGCAGCGGCGAGACTGTTGTTCTCCATGGGCAAGTATCGATTCCTGCATCGTTCCATGGGCGTGGTGCACGACACGCACCGCACGCCGCATAGAGCAGTGTTCGTGTGCGGCGGTTTGCTGGTTGCCGTGTGTCTGTCGATGTCGCCCCTAGGTTATCTGGACGCCTTTGGTTACGCGGGGACGATTGCCAGCTTCGGGTTCGTGGTGGTTTATCTGGCGCTGTGCATCGTTGCACCGCTCGATCTCAAGAAAAGCGGGGAAATGCGGCCTCGGCACATCGTGAACGGAGCCTTCGGCACGGTGCTGATGCTGTTCGTGATCGTGGGTAGCGTTTATCCAGTGCCCACCTACCCATACAATGAACTGCCGTATGTGTTTTTCGCTTACATGGCCGTAGGCGCGGCCTGGTTCGCTCTGCTCAAATGGAGGTCACCGCAAATTCTGGCCACCATCCAGCACGACATGGAGGAGTAGGACGGCGGGGTAAGCGGCAGCGAGCAACGGAGGCGAGGCAGTCGGCCGGCAACTGCGCCTTTTTCGTTGCCGGCCGGCTGCCTCTCGCCCCTCAGCGCATGGACACTTGTACGCCGTGCGCGCTGCTCGTTTCCATCCAGGTCTTGATGCGCTTGGCGTCGGCAACCCGCGTGTACCGGCCGTAAGAATCCAGCAACACGATGATTACGGAGCGGCTGTCGATCACCGCCGCCATCACCAGACACTTGCCGGCCTCGTTGATGTAACCGGTCTTCTGCACGATGATGTTCCAGGTGGGATTTTTCACCAGATTGTCGGTGTTGTGGAACTCCACCTGATGCCGGTGCACACGAACCGTATAGCTAGGATCGGTGGAATACTCGCGAATCGTCGGGTTCTTGGAGGCGGCGATCACCAACTTGGACAGATCCTCCGGGCTGGCGACGTTCAAACTTGAAAGTCCGGTGGGATCGACGAAGTGAGAGTTCGACATGCCCAACGTGGCGGCCTTGGCATTCATCGCCGACACCATGGCCGGCAGACCACCCGGATAGTTGCCGCCCAAAGCGTGCGCGGCCCTATTTTCCGACGACATGAGCGCCAGATGCATGAGGTCGCCGCGCGTCAACGTGGTCCCCACCGCCAGGCGCGAGAAGGCAGCCTTGGGAAGGTCGCGATCGTCCGGAGTGATCTCGATTAGCTCATTCAAGGGTTGTTTGGCGTCCAGCACCACCAGGGCGGTCATCAGCTTGGTGATGGAAGCGATCGGCGCGGCGACGTCGGAGTTGCGGGAATAAAGCACGGAAGCATTGTCTTGGTCGACGATGAGTACCGAACCGGATTTAAGCTTCGGGTCGGCGGAGGTTTTGGCCAGCGCTGAGCCCCAGCCCGAAATCAATAAGACACCCGACAATGCCTGAAAAGCGAGCTTTCGATATATTCGCGCCATCTACCTTCTCTTGGAGTTCCGACCCTCGACTACAACATGTGTCAGTCATTTCTGACGTGACGCAGCGCTAGCTTTGCCATTAATCGAGCGAATGTCCAGAAGATTCAGACATTTGCCGCCGTACCCGGAGCTCGCCTCAGCTCCTTGTCGCGATACATCATGCGGTCTGCGATGCTGAGCAGCTCGCGAATGTCGCGGCCGTCCTTGGGATAGTTGGCGACGCCGATGCTCACGCTGCAGCGAATCATGCGGGAACGCAGATCCAAGGTGGTCTTGTAGACGTTGTGGCGAACCCGCTTGACCACTGCCTCGGCAACCTCTGGGGATGCGCCCGGCAGGAGCACGGCAAATTCATCGCCACCGAATCGAGCCGCGCAATCGGTGTTGCGGATGCTTCGTTGCAGGCATTGCGCGACCAGTGTCAGCGCGCTATTGCCAGCCTCGTGACCGAAGGTGTCGTTGATGTCGTTTAACTTATCCAGGTCGATCATGAGAACCGCATAAACGCCGCTCTCAGCGACGCACTTGTTATGCTCGCGCTGCCACACCTCGTTGAACATGCGTTGATTGAACAGGCCCGTAAGCGCGTCGTTTTGCGCCAGGTTCTCGATGCGTTCGCGCGCTTCGGTGATATCCGCCGACAGCGTCGTAGTCAGATAGGCGACCAACAGGATCGGCGCCAGCTGGCCCACTACTTGGCTGGCGTATTGCATCGAGGCCACTTCGATGCCTGGCGTCGCGAGTGACAGTGCCACATGACACAGGATGATGACGGCTACCTGCAGCAAGGTGACCATTCTGCCCAGTGTCAAGGCGCTCAGAATGACGGGCAACAGAAACAAGTTCAGCAGCGAGCTATGACCCTTGCCCGAGAACCACAACACCCCGGCAATGAAGACCACCATCGTCCATGATTCGATCACCAGACGGACGCGGGTTCTTCCGGGAAAGAACACCCGCGCTCGAAACAGGACGATGGCGACGGCAAAGGCCCCCATCAGTGCGGACACCGGCCACGGGTCCAGCAACAACGCGCGCGACCACAGCAGCACCAATGCCGCCAGCACCAAACAGAGGATCTCGATGGATCGGGTGCTGCCCATTACTCTCTACAAGCGCGACGCCGTGGTTGCGGTTCCAGTCCGAGTATTCGGCGAGATCTTCAATTCCTGAACCGCACGCTGCACTTCGATATCGCGCTGCACAAGCGTCGCATCCGCAGGCGGCGGCGTGGCCAGTTTGGCGTCGCGCGGCAGTTCGATGTCCGGGTCGATGCCGCGGTGATTGATCGAAACTCCGGAGGGTGTGAAATAAAGCGAGGTCGTCAATTTGATGGCGCGATCATCGGCCAGAGGCGTAATGGTTTGGACCGACCCCTTGCCGAAGGTGGTGCGGCCCATGAGCTTGGCTCGATGCTGATCTTTGAGCGCGCCGGCCACGATTTCTGCGGCCGAAGCCGAGCCGCCGTTGACCAGCACGACGATGGGCGCGCCATTCAACGCGTCGCCGGGAGTGGCGTCCATTTCGAATTTCGAATCCGGTGTGCGTCCTTTGGCAGTCACGATCACACCGCTATCGAGGAACGCGTCGGCCACGGCGACCGCGGCCTCCAAGACGCCGCCCGGATTATCCCGCATGTCGAGAACCAAGCCTTTGAGCGGCGCGTTGTTGCGTTTGCGCAGGTCCTTGAGCGCGGCAGTCAGCTCATCGCCGGTAGCTTCGCTGAACTGCGAGATGCGCGCGTAGCCGAACCCCGGCTCCAGCAACTGCGCCTTGACGCTGCGCAGCTCCACCTTCGAGCGCTTCAGCGTAAATACGATGGGCTCGAGATTGCCTTCGCGCATGATGCCGATCTTGACCTGGGTACCTTCAGCACCGCGCATGCGCCCTATGGTGTCATCCAGTGTAGAAGAATTCACCGCAACGCCATCGATGGTCGCGATGACGTCGCCGGAGCGGATGCCGGCCCGCGCCGCCGGAGAATCCTCGAGTGGCGCGATGACCACCACCTGATCGTCTTGCATCGACACTTCGAGGCCAACGCCGGAATACTGCCCCGAACTGCTGATCTTGATTTCGTCGTAATCATCGCCATCCAGATAGGCCGAATACGGATCGAGCGACGACACCATGCCGCGAACCGCTGCCTGCAGCAGCTGGTGATCGTCCACCGGATTCACATAATCTCGCTTCACCCGTTCGAGCACTTCCGCCAGCACATGCGCATCCTGCCACGGTAGGTCCGCGCCCAGCGCCGAGGGTTTGCCGGCAAGCACTTCGTGCCCCAATCCCATGGACAGACCGATGAGGACGCCGAGCGCCAATATCAATGAATTACGCGATCTTACGTTCATTCGACGAGCATACGTGCCGGGCCGGTCGGCCGCCAGCCGATCAGGGGTTAATTCGCAACCATGCCTTCGGGTCGACGGTCTTGCGGCCTTCGCGAATCTCGAAATACAGCTGCTGGTCGGCGCCGCTGTCGTTCATGGCCGCGATGATGTCGCCCGGCGCAACCGAGTCGCCCACCGATTTGTACAAAACTTCGGCGTGTCCATACAGCGTCATGTAGCCACCGCTGTGCGCAACGATCAGCAGCAATCCCAAGCCTTGCAGCCAATCGGCGTAGACGACCCGGCCGAAATAAGGAGCCCGCACTTTCGCACCGTGCGACGTAGCAATCATCACGCCGTTCCAGCGCAGGCTGCCCCCGGAATCGGCACGCGGCGTTTGATAGTGGGCGCTGACGCGGCCGGGCACCGGCCACGGCAGCTTGCCGCGCATCTGCTCGAAGCTGCGCGACCGGTCGGTCGGGAAATCTTGCAAAACACGCGCCAGATCCGCGACCAGCGACTCGACCGCCTGCTCTTCCTGCTTCAATTTCGACAGTTCTTGATTGCCGTTGGCCAATTGCTTGCTGATCGCCGCCATCGAATCGGCGCGATCGGCTCGCGCACTTTGAAGCGCCGCGACCTGACGTGCGACCGCTTCCTCGAGCGATTTGAGTTTGTCGCTTTGCTCATCGATCTGTTCGACCAATTGCCCCAAGCGCGTCAGGTCCTGCTCGATGTGGGCGATAGTGCTGCTGCGCTGCTCCGCGAAATATTCGTAGTAGGTGAGCGTGCGTCCCAGCGCTGCCGGGTCGCTTTGGTTCAACAGCAACTTGAGCCGCTCCTCACGCCCGATCATGTAAGCGGCACGCATCTGCGCCGCCAATGTTTCGCGCTCAGCGGTCAGTTCATCCTGATCGTGTGCCTGCTCGGCACGCAGTTGCGTCCTGCGCCGCTCGGCGGCAGCCTCGGAAATGCGTAGATCCTCGAGGTTGCGGCGCTTTGCGGTTATCTCGAGCTCGGCGTCGCGTAAGCGAGCGCTGAGCGCGTCGCGTTCCTTCAATTCCTTGCCAAGCCGCTGCGTGAGTTCGCTGATCGCTAAGCGCACAGCCGCGAGTTTGGCCTTGGCCTGTACGGAATCCGTCGATTGTGCGACTTCTCCCACGGCCCCCCAGCAGGCGCAGCCAAGCGCAGCCGCCAGCGCGATGGCGCCCAGCGCAGCGGCGCAGCGGCGCCCCGCGCAAGAGCGCCCCGCGCAAGAGCGCCCCGCGCATGGGCGCCCCGCGCATGGGCGCCCCGCGCAAACACGGCCCAAACAACGGTGTGTGACGGCATTCTTCATCCGGAGCGCAAGCATACAAGCCTTGTTCCTCGCTGCTATACTTGCGCGCCCGAAATTCCGGAACCATGGGCAGCATGCAACGTCTGATCGAGTACATTTCGCAGCATTATTTCCTCGCGATCGGCGCTGCGGTAGCCGCGGTGGCCGTGGCCGTTTACGAGTTGCGCGAGCGCAGCCAAGCTTTCGCCGGTCTGAGCACCCCACAGGCGGTGCGTTTGATGAATCAAGGCGCGATCGTGCTCGACTTGCGCGCCAAGGCGGCTTACGACGCCGGCCATATCGGCGATGCCCGCAACGTGCCGGCGGCGGAATTGGAAGCGCAGGCCGAATCCCTCAAGAAATGGCGCGACAAGAGCGTGATCACTTATTGCGACAGCGGCGTCAACGGCGCGAGTTCGGCGCGCGCGCTCACCAAGCTGGGATTCACCAAGGTATTCAATCTGCAGGGCGGCCTGAACGCATGGGTCAAGGATAATCTGCCTTTGGTGAAGACGGCCGGCGGCAAAGGCGGTGCCAAGTGAGCCAACCGGTCGTCACCATGTACGTTACCAACTGGTGCCCGTACTGCCGCCGCGCCAAGAATCTACTGACCGAGAAGAGCGTGACGTTCAGCGAGATCAACATCGACGATGAACCTGAATTTCGAGAGGCAATGATCGCCCGCAGCGGCCGCCGTACGGTGCCGCAGATTTTCATCGGTGAAAAACATGTCGGTGGGTGCGACGACCTTTTCGCGCTCGAGGAAAGCGGCGAATTGGACCGACTTACACGGGGGGCAGGATGAGCGATGTGAGAACTACGGGGCAGGATACCAACGTAGACGGCGTTCAGGTGTCGCTGCAGACTGTCTATCTAAAAGACTGCTCCTACGAGTCGCCGAACGGCCCGCGGCTTCCCGGCAATCAAGCATGGGAGCCGAAGTTTCAACTGAACATGAATACGGCCGCGGAGGAAATCGCACCCGATGTACGCGAAGTGTGTCTGACCATCACGCTGGAAGCCAAGCAGGGCGATGCGACGCTGTACCTGGTGGAAGTCAAGCAAGCCGGTGTATTCGCGATGACCGGTGCGTCAGTGGAAGAGCTCAAGCGGCTGATCGGCAGTTTCTGTCCCAGCGTGCTGTTTCCCTATGCGCGCGAGGCAGTGTCGGATCTGATCACCAAGGGCGGCTTTCCGAGTTTTTTGCTGCCGCTGGTAAACTTCGACGCTTTGTTCGCACAGGCTGCTGACAGCGCACAGCCTGCCACGGTCAACTAGAGCTCAAGACCATCGAACCGATGGCCGTCATAGGCGCCGGTTCCTGGGGAACGGCATTGGCAATTCACCTGGCGCGCGCCGGCCACCCCGTGCAGCTATGGGGACGCGATACGGCGCAGATCGATTCGATGCAGCGGGGGCGGCGCAACACGCGCTATTTACCGGACACCGCATTCCCGAACAACCTCGAAGTCACAGCGGACCTAAGCGTGGCTCTGAGGGGTGCGCGCGACGCAATTATCGTGGTGCCATCGCATGCCTTCCGCTCGACCTTGCAGGACATTGCGCCGCATCTGCAGCCCGCAACCAGAATCGCTTGGGCCACGAAGGGCTTCGAGCTTTCCAGCGGTAAGCTGCCGCATCAAGTGGTGAGGGAGATATTGCCGAGCCGCCCCGGGGCGGTGCTGTCGGGCCCGACGTTCGCCAAGGAAGTCGGCGCCGGCTTGCCCACGGCGCTGACGGTGGCATCGCGAGACGAGAATTTCTCCAAACAACTGGCGTTAAGCTTGTCGGGCCCGAATTTCCGGGCCTACACGCAGACCGACATCATGGGCGTCGAAGTCGGCGGTGCCGTCAAGAATGTCATTGCCATCGGTTCCGGAATAGCCGACGGCGCCGGCTTCGGCGCCAACACACGCGTGGCGCTCATCACCCGCGGGCTGGCCGAAATGATGCGTCTGGGCGTTAAACTCGGAGCCGCGCGCGCGACGTTCATGGGACTCGCAGGATTGGGTGATCTCGTGCTGACCTGCACCGACGATCAGTCGCGAAATCGCCGTTTCGGCATGGCGCTCGGCCGTGGTGAATCGCTGGCGCAAGCACAGGCCGCCATACGCCAGGTCGTGGAAGGAATTTCCGCAGCGCAAGCCGTGCACGCCGTCGCGCAGCGACTGACAGTGGACATGCCAATCTGCCGGGAAATCCATGAGATCGTGCACGCGGCCAAACCAGTACGCGCGGCAGTGCAGGCGCTGATGAGCCGCGAAGTACGCTCAGAGAGCGAATGAACATCGAAGCGCGACCGCTGCACCCTGAGTTGTCCTGGTGATTGAGCACGCGCCACGACGAAATGCTGAACGGCGGCGCGCTGCCGCCCCTGGCGCTAGGTCGATGTGTATACGACGCTGAGGCTACCGGTCTTGATCGTGCCGGCATTGTCCGCGTAGCTGTAAGGCAGTGTCAGCGTGCTAGCGGCGGCCGCGCTCGAAGGCGCGAAGGTCAAACTCAGCGCACAGCCGCTGCCGGTGCTGATCGTGGAGCACGTGAACGAGGTCGCCGCGCTGCTCCAGCCGGTGGGGAGAGTGCTCAAGTCCATGGACAAATTGGTAGCCTGGAAGCCGTCATCGGTGTTGAAGTTCACCGTCACTACTTGGGAGGTCCCAGTTGCCGCGGTGATCGGCATGACCGCGGGGTATATGACATTGTCGTTGGCCGTGGCCGCGTAGGGGATGTTGAACGATGCGGTCTTGGGCGTTCCCGAGTCATCATCGAAGGAGTAACTGACGGTCAGCGTTCCGTTCCCCGGGGCCGTCGGCGAATACACCCAGGCCAGTTGGCACGCGGTTCCGCCGCTCACCGTCGCACACGAACTTAAGCCGGGAGCGCTCCATCCCGGCGGCAGCGAGCTTGGGTCGTCGGTCACGTCAAACGCGGATGCCGGGTGGCCGTCATCGGTTGTAAAGGTTGCAGTCACGGTCTGCGAGCCATTGTTGACCGTGGCGTTTACCTGCCCCACGGACGAGAGCGCGACTATGACATTGTCGTTGGTGGTCGCCTGATAGGCCAGGGTCATGCTGCCGTTGATTTGCGGTTCGGTGGAGTTGTCGACGTAAATGTAGTTGAGGTTGAGCGATTGGCCAACTTCGTACATGGTTGGTGCGAAGGTCAGATTCAGCACGCAGCTGCTGCCCGTGCTCAACGAGGCGCAACCGAAGGTGGCCGGGCCGCTCCAGCCGGCGGGCAGGGTTACGCCGCTGGCGGAGGACAGCCCGAATCCCGTGATCGTGCCGCCGTCGCTCGACGTGAACGTTATGCTCACGGTCTGCTTCGTTCCTATTTCGACGGATACCAGGTTGCTCTGCGGAGTGGCCACGACACTGTCATGGGTACCACCTATGCCGCTCGGCGCGCTGGTGAAGCCGCCGCTGTTGGTGTTAGCCGCGGTCGAGTTGCTGCTATTGGCGACCGAACTGCTGCCTGATTCCGAGCTGTAGCTGCTCAAGCCGCAACCGCACAATGCGACGGCGCAGGCGGCAACAAGACCCGGTAAACGATAAGCCGCAAGCATCTCGCCCGACCTCGGAAGTCGTAAGACTTCGCGCTCCCTTAAGATGGCGCTACGTTATGCGGGCCGCGCGCGCCACGGAATCAACTGCGTCACGCAATCGGACGTAATCGGCAACTCGCTGCGAAGCAGCTGTACATAATATGTACAGCTCACAAGGCCGTTCAATTTTCAACTGTCTATTAAAACCACCGCCCATCACGCGCGCGCCGTGCTGGGTGCGCTGCCGCCGAATCCGTTCTGACGCCACGCCTCGAATATCGTCAGCGCCACGGCATTCGACAGATTCAGGCTGCGGCTGTTTGCGCACATCGGAATGGAGAGAAGATGCGCGGGCCCGATGAGTTCGAGCACGTGCGGCGGCAAGCCGCGCGTCTCGGGGCCGAAAATAAACGCATCGCCGGCAAGCAGCGCAACGTCGCTGTAGCGTTGCGGCGCACCCGTCTCGATGGCAAAGATGCGCGCCGCGCACAGATCACGCAAACAGTGCTCGAGATTCTCATGCACGGCGACCGCCGCCATGTCGTGGTAGTCGAGGCCCGATCTCTGCAGGCTTTTGTCGTCGAGGCGAAAGCCGAGCGGCTTGATCAGGTGCAGCGTGGCACCGGTGTTCGCACACAGGCGGATGACGTTGCCGGTGTTGGGCGGGATCTCAGGCTCGAACAAAATGATGTGGAACAGCGGAGCGTGCCTCATTCTCGAGGAATGGGATCGCGGCGTTCCAACACGACCATCTGGGCCGGATAGGCGAATTCGACGCCCAACTCCTTGAACGCGTCGAGGATCCGGAAGTTCACGGCCTGCTGCAGGTCGAGGAGCGGATTGATGCTGGGCTGGCGCACGAAGTAGGCCAGCTCATACAACAGAGAGCTGTCGCCCAGCATCTTCAGGTGGCAGCGGTCGAAGCGTGCCTGCTCGTGCTCGCGAACGATGCTCTCCAGCAGGTTGGGAATTGCTTTGAGCTTCTCGACCGGCGTGCCGTAGGCCACACGAATCGTGGCCAGCGTTCGTAGTTCCGGTGCGCGTCCGTTGTTGCGCACGCGGCTCTTCAAGATGTCCGCGTTCGACAGAATGATCTGTTCGCCGCTCTCGCTGCGCAAGCGCGTGGTCTTGATGCCGATATGCTCCACTTTGCCGACGAAGGTATCGATCACCAGGTTGTCGCCGACGACGAAGGGTTTGTCGAGGGCAATGGACAGCGATGCAAACAAGTCGCCGAGCACATTTTGCAGCGCCAGCGCGACAGCCACGCCGCCGACGCCGAGGCCGGCCAGCAGCGCCGTGATGTTGACGCCGAAGTTGTCGAGCGCAACCAGAACCAGCAGCGACCAGATCAGCATGCCGGTGACGAAGTTGATGATGTCCAGAGAGCCGGCGAACACCTGGTCAGCGCCGCGCTCCGCTTCCTTCATCGTCAGGTAGAAGCGCACTGCACGTCCGGCCCAAAGCCCGACCTGGATCAGGATCAGGATCAGCACGATGTTCGAGACGATGTGCTGAGTCTTGTCAGGGAACCTCAGGGTTTCCTGCGCCGCGTCCAGCGCGATGGCAAGAAACAGCACCTGCTTGGTATTGCCTATCAAGTAGGCAATGAGGCGGATGGCCGTCGGGTTGCGGGCGCTCGAATATCCCTTGTAGCGCGCCGCGATGAGCTTGCGCACGATCCACAGGCCGAACCATACCGCGATGCCGGTGAAACCGGCGATGAGCCACTCGGCGGGCGAGTTGCCGAGCAGAATGCCGTCTGCGGTCAGATTCTTGGCGAAGTCGAGCATCGCGAGATTATAACCGCCGCGATGCCGGGCGGCCGCGACGCCGCTCTATGTCGGCGTTGGCGGCCCCGCTTAGCTGACATCCTCCATACCGAGTTCCTTCATCTTTCGCGTCAGAGTGTTGCGGCCCCAGCCAAGCAGCTTGGCGGCATCTTGCTTCAAGCCATCCGCCTTGCGCAGAGCCACTCGAATCAGTATGCGTTCGACCTCGGGCACGGCCTGATCGAGCAAGCGTTGCGTGCCGCTGTCGAGTTCTTGTTCAGCCCAGTGAGAAAGTTTCGCCATCCAGTCATGATTCGCAGGTTGACCGGCAGTAACGCCGCCAAGATCGGGCGGAATGTCTTCAGCGCGGATCTCGCGGCCCGGCGCGGTTACGGTCAGCCGGCGGCATGCATTCACCAGTTGTCGAACATTGCCCGGCCAGTCGAAGGTCACCAGCACGGTCTCCGCGGGTGTCGTCAGCAGTTTGGGCTCCACCCCCAATTCTTGTCCTGCGACGGCGAGATAATGCTTCAGCAGCTCCGGAATATCCTCACGGCGTTCGCGCAGCGGCGGAATCTCGATGCGAATGACATTGAGGCGATGTAGCAGGTCTTCGCGAAAGTGGCCGGAGTTGACTCGCGTCTCCAAATCTTGATGGGTCGCGGCGATCACGCGCACATCGACCTTCACCGGCGTTTGTCCGCCGACGCGATAGAATTCGCCCTCGGCCAACACGCGCAGCAGCCGCGTCTGCAGTGCCGGAGACATGTCGCCGATCTCATCGAGGAACAACGAGCCGCCGTCGGCTTGCTCGAATCGTCCGCGCCGCAACGTGTCGGCGCCGGTGAATGCACCCTTCTCGTGTCCGAATAGTTCCGACTCGAGCAGATCGGCGGTGAACGCCGCGGTATTGAGCGCTACGAAGGCTTTGTTCGAACGCGGGCTGTGACGATGCAACGCGCGTGCAACCAGTTCCTTGCCGGTGCCCGACTCTCCGGTGATGAGCACCGTCATGCTGGAGCGTGAAAGCCTGCCGACCGCGCGAAACACCTGCTGCATGGCCGCGGCCTGACCCAATAGTTCGGGGATGCTGCGCCTGGTCGCCTCCACGTCCGTCGACACGGTGGCTTGCTGCGCGGCGCGACGCACCAAATCCACTGCCTTGTCGATGTCGAAGGGCTTGGGCAGGTACTCGAACGCCCCGCCTTGATAAGCAGCCACCGCCGCATCCAGGTCCGAATGCGCGGTCATGACGATCACGGGCAAGCCCGGCCGCGACACCTGGATTTCCTTGAGCAAATCCAGGCCGCTGCGTCCGGGCATGCGGATGTCGGTCATCAACACGTCGGGCGCGTCGCCGCGCAGCGCCGTCAGGACGTTATCCGCTTGATCGAAGCACTTGGCGGCCATTCCGCTTCCCTTGAGGGCTTTCTCGAGTACCCAGCGAATCGAGGCGTCGTCATCGACCAACCACACCTGCAGCGGCTTAGCGATCATAAGGAGTCCATTGGCAAGGAAATGACAAAGATGGTTCTACCGGGAGCGCTGTCGAACTCGATCAAGCCGCCGTGACGGCTGACGAGATCCTGTGCGATCCCGAGCCCGAGACCGGTGCCGTCGGAATGACCGGAGACGAGTGGATAGAAAATGGTGTCGCGGATCTCGGAAGGCACGCCGGGTCCGTTGTCTTCGAACTGAATCGATGCCACCAAGCGATGACGCTGCGCACCGACGCTGGCGTTGCTCGCCGCGCGTGTCCGCAAAATCAAGCGCGGCGGATGTGCGGTCGCGCCGGCCAGCGCCTGAATGGCGTTGCGGCCGAGATTCAACATGGCCTGGATTATGTGGTTCGGGTCGACGGTGAGCGACGGCAGGCTCGGATCGTAATCGCGATCTATTATCACGCCCTCGGGTGCTTCGCTGCGCAGCAAGTGGTAGACGCGCTCCAACAGCTCGTGAACGTTGATCAGCTGCTTGGCCGGCGGGCGGCCGGGTCCGAGCATCGAGTCGAGCAGGTGGGTGAGCCGGTCAGCTTCGCTGATGATTACACGAGTGTACTCGCGCAGCGCCGGATCCAATAGTTCACGCTCCAGAAGTTGCGCGGCACCGCGCAAGCCGCCGAGCGGGTTTTTGATTTCGTGAGCGAGCTGACGCACCATCAGACGGCTGCCACCCAACTGCGCCAACAGGGCGTTTTCTCGCGTCAGGCGCCGATGCTGCGTGATGTCTTCGATTTCCAACAACAGTCGCATCCCGCCATCGCTGCATATCACCTGCGTAACGGCGCAATCGAGTATGCGGTCGACGCCGCCGGGCGCCGGCCAGGCGAGTTCGCGCTGCACGACGCCCTCGCCGCCCTTACGGGCGCGGTCGAACAAGGGCAGCAAAGTGTCCGCGCCGCGCGTCAGGTCCGTGATGCGGCGGCCCAAGGCTTGATTGGAGCTCAAGCCGATGAGCGCTTGCCCAGCGGCATTCAAATATTTGACGTGAATATCCTGATCAAGCAAAAACACGCTCGTGACCAGTGCGTCGAGCAAGTCAGTGCCGTCGAGTTTGAGCGCCTCGACCTGCAGCTCAGCGGCCAAGCGGTTCCTCCGCCGGCAGGAGTCGGCTGCTTAGGGATTCCGGTGCTGCGGCGAGAGCAATGACGGCTCGTGCACGTAGAAAGTCACGCTCGGCGTGCTTTCTACCTCGCCGGTCGCTTGATTGGTGATGATCGCGGCAATCGCAAATGTGCCCCGGCCGGGGTTCGGCAGCACGAATAGCGTCGTGGTCGGTGACTGATCGGCAAGTTCTCTGCCGTTCAAATGCCAGGTGATCGACTGTTCGGGCTTCAATTCCGATTGCGACAACGCCACGTTGATGGGTTCGTCGTTGAAAAAATTCTGCTCCGGCTGGGGCGAGACGATGGTAAGCCCGGCAGGCCGCGCCTGCGCAGCGGCGCCCGCGCGCGGCTGTTGTCCATTGGGATTCGGATTGGCCGGTGTTGAAGCTGCAGACGATCCGTTGAGCGACGATCTGCCTGCGGTGATGATCTTCTCCGCTCCGGGCACGGCTTGATCCGAGTAATGCACGACGCCGTCGGCGTCCACCCATCTGTAGACCACCGCAGCCTGTGCCGCTACAGCCGCCAACAGGCCGACAACGATCCATGATCCTCGTGGGTGCATGATTGCAAAGCATAGTCCTATCGTCTCCGGACCACAAAAGGAGGTGACAGCGGCGTGACCGCCGTCACCCTAAGGCCTCAGCACCCTAAGAAAACCTCATAAGCTGTAATACATCTCGATCTCGATCGGATGCGTCGTCATGCGCAGGCGCGTGACTTCCTTCATCTTCAATTCGATGTACGCGTCGATCAGATCATCGGTGAACACGCCGCCCGCCTTGAGAAAACCACGGTCCTTGTCGAGATAATCGAGTGCCATGTCGAGCGAGTGACAAACGGTGGGTATCTTCTTGTCCTCCTCCGGCTCCAGATCGTAAAGGTCCTTGTCGGCCGGATCGCCGGGATGAATCTTGTTCAGAATGCCATCGACGCCCGCGAGCAGCATGGCGGCGAACATGAAGTACGGATTCCCGGTTGCATCTGGAAAGCGTACTTCGATACGACGGCCTTTGGGATTGGCGATCCAAGGAATACGGATGGACGCCGAGCGATTGCGCGCCGAATACGCCAGCTTCACCGGCGCTTCGAAACCCGGCACCAGACGCTTGTAGCTGTTGGTGCTGGCGTTGGTGAACGCATTTATCGCGCGGGCGTGCTTGATGATGCCGCCGATGTAGAAGAGAGCGATGTCGGAGAGTCCGCCGTACTTGTCTCCGGCGAACAGCGCTTTACCGTCCTTCTGCAGCGACTGGTGCACATGCATGCCGCTGCCGTTGTCGCCGACGATGGGCTTGGGCATGAAAGTCAGGGTCTTGCCGTAGCCGTGAGCGACGTTCTGCAAAGCATATTTCAGTATCTGTACTTCGTCGGCTTTCTTCGTCAGCGTGTTGGCCGCGACATTGATTTCACCTTGTCCTGCCGTCGCCACTTCGTGGTGATGCACCTCGAATTTCAGACCCATCTCCTCGCATGCCATCGACATCGCGGTGCGGATGTCCTGCTGTGAGTCAACGGGAGGAACCGGGAAGTAGCCGCCCTTCACTCCCGGACGATGACCCTTGTTGCCGTCTTCGTAGGTCTTGCCGGAATTCCACGCGCCCTCATAGGAGTCGACTTCGTAGGCGCAGCCGTTGATGCCGGAGCTGACGGTGACGTTGTCGAAAATGAAGAATTCGTTCTCGGGTCCGAACAAGGCTGAATCGGCAACACCGGATGATTTCAGATAGGCTTCGGCGCGCTTCGCCAGCGAACGCGGATCGCGCTCGTAACCCTGCATGGTCATGGGCTCGATCACGTCGCATCGCAAGTTGACGGTCACTTGCTCGTAGAACGGATCGATGACGGCAGTTTCCGGGTCCGGCATCAAAATCATGTCGGATTCGTTGATGCCCTTCCAACCGGCGATGGACGAACCATCGAACATCTTGCCGTCCTTGAAGAAGCCGTCATCGACGAGGCGGGTCGGCACCGTTACGTGCTGCTCCTTACCGATAGTGTCAGTAAAACGAAGATCGACGAATTTCGCTTCTTTTTCTTTGATTAATTGCAGAACATCTGCGGGAGTCATTGGCGTCCTCACGGGGATGGGTGTCTAGGCCCGGCATTCGCCGGGTGATCAGACAATGCAGCTAATGTGCCATGCGACATGGTCCTTGGATCAAGCACTTGCATCCAAAAGGACAAAGCTGCGCATCATTATAGAGCAGACGCCCGTTTGGCGTGATCCAGAATGGTGCATATCCCCGACCCTTCAGAGTATTGTGTGTGGTCCGATAATCATTCTACGCGAAACGAGCCAAATAGGTGCACGGGGAACCCGAGGACACCCTCCCAAGCCATCGCTATACTCGCTAGCTTTGTCTAAGGCCACGAGTACCGATGCCTCTTCCCGCCCCACCGCGCACTTTTCAGGGATTGATTTTCGTCCTGCAGCAGTATTGGTCCGAGCAGGGCTGCATCATTATGCAACCCTACGACATGGAGATGGGTGCCGGTACGTTTCACCCCGCGACATTTTTGCGCGCGGTCGGACCAGAACCCTGGAGCGCGGCCTACGTCCAGCCATCGAGACGACCCACCGACGGACGTTATGGTAACAACCCGTTCCGTCTGCAGCACTACTACCAATTCCAGGTCGCCATCAAACCCTCCCCCGACGATTTCCAGGAACTGTATCTGGGCTCGTTGCGCGCGCTCGGGTTCGACCTGCTGACGCATGACATTCGCTTCGTCGAGGACAACTGGGAATCGCCGACGCTGGGGGCATGGGGGCTGGGCTGGGAAGTCTGGCTCAATGGCATGGAGGTTTCGCAATTCACTTATTTTCAGCAGGTCGGAGGATTGGATTGCCGACCGGTGATGGGGGAAATCACTTACGGTCTGGAGCGTTTGGGGATGTATATCCAAGGCAAGGAAAGCATCTTCGATATCGTTTGGAGCGACGGTCCATTCGGGACCGTAACCTACGGCGACGTGTTTCACCAAAATGAAGTGGAGCAGTCCACGTATAGCTTCGAAAAGGCCGACGTCTCGGTGCTGTCCATGCAATTCGACGCCCACGAGAGCGCCTGCCGGCGCCTGCTGCAGGATAAGCTGGTGCTGCCCGCCTACGAACAAATGGTGAAGGCCTCTCATACCTTCAACTTGCTCGACGCGCGACATGCCGTTTCGGTGACCGAACGGCAGCGATTCATTCTGCGCGTCCGCACCCTGGCGCGTGGAGTCGCAGAAACTTACCGCGATAGCCGCGAGGCGCTTGGTTTTCCGCTCATGAAAAACCACTCGGATGCGATTGCGCCATGAGCGCGCGCGACCTGCTGTTCGAGCTGCTGTGCGAAGAGCTGCCGCCGCGCACGCTCGAGTCCTTATCCCTGGCCCTGACCGAGGGGTTGGCCAAAGCCATCGACGCCAAAGGCATTGCGCACGGCAAGGTGCGCGGTTTTGCAACGCCGCGTCGGCTCGCCGTATGCATCGAAGGATTGGACGAATCCCAACCTGATCGGCAAATCGAAAGACGCGGACCTCCATTGAAGAATGCTTTCGATGCGCTCGGCGCGCCCACTCAAGCGGCGACCGCCTTCGCCAGGAGCTGCGGCGTCGATGTCGGCGCGCTCTCCCACCTCAGCACCGACAAAGGTACGTGGCTGCAATACCGCGGCACGGAACCAGGCGCCGCCACACCGGCTCTGCTGGGCGAGATGATCAATCGAGTGCTGGCCGCCCTGCCCATCGCCAAGCGCATGCGCTGGGGCAGCCGCACCGCGGAATTCGTGCGCCCGGTGCATGGCGTGGTGCTGTTGTTCGGCGACGCCGTCGTCCCAGCAGAAGTGCTCGGCCTGCATTCGGGAGCGGTCACTCGCGGCCATCGCTTTCACGCTCCGAAGCCGATAACGCTTAAGCGGGCGCGCGGCTACGCGAGCCGCTTGCGCCGTGCCAAGGTCATCGTCGATTTCACCGCCCGCAAACAACTGATACGCAATGAAGTGAGCGCGGCGGCGGCGGCGACCGGCGATGGCGCCACGGCATTGATCGAAGACTCTTTGCTCAACGAGGTCACCGCGCTGGTGGAGTGGCCGGTCGCGGTTGCCGGTCAATTCGAGCGACGTTTCCTAAGCTTACCGCGCGAGGTCGTGATCGCCACGGTGCAAGATCATCAGCGCTACTTCGCGGTGCAAGGCGCCGATGCGAAATTGTCCGGCTGGTTCATCACGATAAGCAACATCGAAAGCCGCGATCCGAGCAAGGTACGCGAAGGTAATGAACGTGTGGTGCGGCCGCGTTTGAGCGACGCGGCGTTTTTCTGGGAGCAAGACCGCAAGCTGACTTTGAAGCAGTACGCCGAGCGCTTGAGCGGCATGACGTTTCAAAATCAATTGGGATCATATGCCGACAAGACGCGGCGTGTGGAAGGACTGGCGCATTGGATAGGTGCGCGCATCGGCGCATCCCACGCAGAGGCTGCCGCGCATCTAGCAAAGGCCGACTTGATGACGGCCATGGTCGGCGAATTCCCTGAACTGCAAGGCACCATGGGTCGCTATTACGCTGAAGCGGAAGGGCAGCCGGAAGAAATCGCGCGGGCGATCGAGGAGCACTATCGGCCGCGCTTCGCGGGCGACGCCATCCCGCTCACCGAAACCGGACAGGCGGTTGCGCTGGCCGATAAACTCGACACCTTGGCGGGCATTTTCGCCATCGAGCAAAGGCCCACCGGGGCAAAGGATCCATTTGGCCTGCGGCGCACCGCCCTCGGCGTGTTGCGCATTTTGTTGGAGGCGGGTCTGGATTTGGATCTGGTCGAACTGCTCGATGCCGCCGCCGCCGCGCAACCGGTGCAGCGCACCGGCGTGGTCGACGAAGTATACGATTTCGTTGCCGAGCGTCTGCGCGGCATGTTGTTGGAGCAAGCAGGCACGACGCCGGAAATGCTCGATGCAGTTCTGACGACGCGGCCGCGTTCGCCGTTGGATGCGGTTACGCGGCTCGCTGCACTGAAGGAATTCCTGCTGCTGCCTGAGGCCTCGGTTCTGGCGGCGATCAACAAGCGCATCGTGAACATCCTGAAGAAAACGCAGCCGCTCGCAGCGCATAGCGTCCTTCCGGACCGGGTCCTTCCGGACCGCGTCGATCCCGAGTCGCTGGTAGAAGCAGCCGAGCGCCGCTTGCATGATGCCGTGAGCGCGCTTCGCGAACCCGTACAGAAGGCGACCGAGCAACGCCGCTACGGCGACAGCTTGCAGGCATTGGTGGGACTGCGCGCCCCGGTTAACGACTTCTTCGACAGCGTCATGGTCATGGACGACAATGTCAGATTGCGCAACAACCGCTTGGCGCTGCTGCGCGATGTGCAAATGTTGCTGGGGGACGTGGCCGATCTATCCCGGCTGCCGGGCTGACGCATGCAGTTCATACTGTCCCTGATCTTTACGATCTACATGATGATTTCGGCGTGCATCTTCGGCCTGGTGATGACTCTATGTTTCTGGCTGCCCTACCGGGCGCAGTTCAATATCGCGCGCGCCTGGGCGCGGATATTGTTTTGGCTGCTGTACAAGCTATGCGGTCTAACCTTCGTCGTGGAAGGCCGCGAACGCATTCCGTCCGGTAATCACATCGTGATGAGCAACCACACGTCGGCGTGGGAAACGGTGGCGCAGTTCCTGATATTTCCGCCGCAGGTGTGGGTGCTTAAGCGCGAGTTATTGTGGATCCCTTTCATCGGCTGGGGATTGAAGCTGTTGCGTCCGATTTCCATCAACCGCGGGGCGGGCCACAGAGCGGTGACTCAGGTCGTGGATCAGGGCAGGGCGCGGCTTGCCGATGGATTGTGGATCATCATATTTCCCGAAGGCACCCGGGTGGTTGCAGGCGAGAAGCGCAAATATGGCGTGGGCGGCGCACTACTCGCCACGTCTGCCAACAGGTTCGTCGTGCCGCTGTCGCACAATGCCGGCGACTTTTGGGTGCGCCGCGGAATACTGAAAAAGCGCGGCACCGTGCGTGTGATCATCGGCGAGCCTATCGACGCTACCGGCAAGGATCCGCGTCGCCTCAATGAGGAAGTCCGGCAATCGATCGACGCCGGTTTGGCGCGGATCGCGTCAACGTAAGCCGCATTAAAAAATCATCGTCAAGAAGTCGTCGGAGGCCGCCGACGCCCGGCCATGCTGCGGAACACAGAGTCGCGCCGGATCCACGCGTGCATGAGCGCTGCACCGAGGTGCACCAATATTACGGCATAGAAAAGCAGCCCGAAGTCCGTGTGTAGCGCGCGCAATCGAGCGTACAGGGCCGGGTCAGCAGACAGTATCGCCGGCAGCCGCAGGGGGCCGAATAGCACGATGGGGTCAGGTGCCGCGGACAACATCGCCCAACCGAGCAGCGGCATGATGAACATCAGCCCGTACAGCAGCATGTGGGAAACCGTGGCGGCCAATTGTTGGATCTTCGGTAACGACGCTGGCGGCGGGGGCGGAGGATTCAACAGCCGGTTGGCCAACCTAACAACCGCGAGAACCAGAATCGCTATGCCCAAGGGTCGATGCAATGCCAGCAGATATCTGTAGCGCTCGGTCGTCGAACTTACCATGCCGACGCCGACGAACAACATGGTGAGGATCATCGCCGCCATCGCCCAGTGCAGCAATCTCGACAGCGGGGTGAATCGACCCTCTTGCATGCTCAAGGTCTCGATCCGTCGATGTCCCGGGACGAAACGGCGCTAACGGGCTTCACGGATTTCTCCGCACTGCGCAACGTGAATGAGCGCGCGTACGTCGAGGAGCGCGTGGCCAGCAAAGGATCGTCCGAAGCGGCTATTCCATCAGGAAGTACCAAGGGATCGTAGTTGACGTCGTTGCAGGCGCCAGTCTCCTCGCTCATGGCTCGGGCAATCGTCACGGTGCCGGCCGTCGCTAGGCGTCTTTCCTTTGGCCACGGTACCGTCGCATCTCGCGTGGAGTCGCCCTCCTCTCCGATCGTGAGCACCAACTGCCACTTCAGAGGGTGTAGTGCGATTTGTTTTACGAGGTCATCGAACAAATAATTCTCATCGCCAATGTGCGCGGCCGCATCGTGCGCGACGAAGGGTTGCATGGGTACGGTGGCCCATCGCACGGCTATGGACGTTCCCGCGGCATTCGTCATGCTAAACGCGTTCAGACTGTTGTATGTGTCGTCGGCGAAGCCCGAGGAAATTGCCCGTGCCTTGATGAGCTGCATGGCGCGCGCGGTTTCCGGGTGCCGGCGCAGAAAAACCTGCATGGCACTGGGATTCGGCTTGCCGGTGGCGGGATCCGGCGCCGATGCAAGCAGCTGTGCGTAGAACCCTTCGTTGGAATTCACCGCGAACACGGGTATATCGTTCATCCCCGTGCGCCATTCCTCGGCGCCGATCGGCAGGAAACGCAGCGCCATGCTGCGTACCGTGGCGGCCTGATCGGCGGCGAACGGCATACCCCCGGCCAATGCGAATCGCCCCACGATGGGGACATGCTGAAGATGAAAGATGGCGGCCTTGGACCACGTCGCCGCGTCGGTTGCGGCATCGAACCAGCCTGTGACGCATACGCCCTTGGCATGGTTGCGGCGAAAGCCGGGATGCCGTCCGTCGTGTGCCTCGAAGGCCGCCATGAAGCGGTCTTGAGTTAGGCGTTCGGGACTGAGCCAGCCGCCGACGAAGACAAACAGTGCCGCCGCGGCACAAAGAACGAGACCGATTGACGCAAAACGTCCAAGAGTGTTAATCAGCCCAAGGGGTCGCTGCTTGTCATCGGGTTGCATCCGCGCATGATGGCCTTTTTTCGTGACAACCACAAAGCAACAGCATGGCGATCACCCTGGTGGCGATGCGGGCAAAGAATTTTCCCTAGAGTCGTCGAAGCCATCGTCGGTCAACGTGATAGCGTTGCGTTCCTATGAAGGCGAAACAGCTGCTCCAAGAGGTAGTAAAAACCTACGCGTCGATGAATTCCTATGCGGATGTCGGTTCGGTTACCGAGCAGCTACATCCGCGAGATCCGCCCCTGCGGACAGAATTCTCGACGTTGTACAAACGGCCCAATCTGTTTCGTTTCGAGTTCGCGAGGCCGCATCCCTACCCGCCGCTGCGCCATATCGTGACGCGCCACGTCGTGGGTTACGATGGCTTCGGCGCTTATTCGCTGCAGCGGGCTCATGAGAATGAACCCACGCTGCAAACACGGGACGACCTGTCGCATGCCGTCGCGGGCGCCACCGGCGCTTCATCCGGGGCGGCCCACAATATAGGGCGCCTGCTGCTGCACGAAGTCGCCGGACTCTCCATCCTCGACCTGATCAATCCCCAGTTCGGCGCGGACATGGAAATATCCGGCGCGCCATGCCATTCGATTTCCGCACGGCTGCCGAAGGGCGGCGAACGTGAGTTGTGCATCGAGCGCGGTACTCTGCTGCTTCGGCGCGTGCGCACCAATCACGGCAAGGTGCCGGCTGAGGAAGTGCGCGAAGCGATCCGCGTGAACCTGCCGCTGGATGACGCATCCTTCATCATCGAGTCGCCGGATTATTTGGGAACGAGCTCGGTCCAGCTCTGACTGATCGGATAGACCACGCCGTTGGGATCGAAGGAGTGATCATTGCTTTGAATCAGGGTGCTGCCGTCCGATGACACCCATTGATGGTTGTACTGATTGCTTGCTTCGATGACCTGCCCTGTCGCGGGATTGCGGTACTCCTTGCGGTCGAGGGAATTCAGCGCGGTGGCGTGGGCCGATGCGTCGATTGCCGCTTGCTGTGCTCGATCATTGGCCAACGCACTATTGGTGCTGGCGCGCATCTGGTCCTGGAAGGCCTTGCCATTCGCCAGCAACCGCGCGTTATCGTCGCGACCTTTTTGCAGCATTGCCTGGAATTGATTGTTGTTGGCCGCCTGCATTTTCTGGAAAGCCGCCTGCTGATCTTGGGCCACGCGTGCGTTCCATTGGCTGTCGGGCTGAATGGTCTTGTTCAACGCTTTCAATTGCGGCGATTCCATAAACTCGTCCAGATGTCCGGCGGCCGCCCGGTAGATGACCTCCGTTCGCGAGCTGCAGGTACGGCGCATATAGGCAGGTTGCGCGTACATCGCGGGAAACTGCGATTCATTGCAATTGACCACGGAAAGAATTTGCTCCTCGACCGGATGTCCGTCGCGTACGTACTGCAGGCGGACGCGCGCACCCTCGAGACTGATTTTCTGCGGCGGCAAACGATATTGGCGTGCCATTGCCTCGTTTTGCTGACGCATCTGCTGCAACTGAGCCGCGAGCGAGGCCTGCCCTTCGGTGTCGAGGGGCAATACGGAAACGATTTTGGCGTTGGGCTGCAGGTTGGGGACCGCGATATTGACGAGAAAAGCCGCCGCCGAGTCGATGTCCACGCCGGGGCAATGCGACTGCTGCATTATTTTTTGCATCGACTCGCTGGTGGTCCAAGCCCAAGTCATGCCCGGCAACACCGCGATCGCCGTCGAACCGTCGGGACTCTGCATGGTCAGCTTGAGGCCGAGGCTGCTCGCATGACAGCCAGGATCCCGCGCGATGGTTCCGGCGAATTTCCAATTGGCCGGAACCTCCAATGTATACGCGGTCATTTGATACTGGGGGTCCGTGATCACGCTCTTGCGGGTATCGGTCCAGGGAGCCGACCCGAACGCGGCTGCGCACATCATGACCGCGGCAGCTCCAAGAGCGCTGGTGAGGCGTATATGAGTGGTTAGATGCATCTTGTTCTTCCCCGATTGTTAGCCAAATACTGCCACCAGTTGGCGGCTGAACGCCATGGGCGTGCCATTGGGATCCATCACCACACTCGTTTCCTGGCAATAGCCGTCGGCTGACGCTTTGACCTCGGTGTCGATGCGCCACCAGGCTTCGGAAGAAAAGTTGTAGTCGTGCCGCAAGAACTCCAGTGTCCACGTCATAGAACTGTTAGGTGCCGGCGCCGTCATCATTTGCAAAATGGGCGGCGGAATGCAGTCGATGAGCGCCACGATGTGCGATTCGGTGAGCGCGCCAGGATCCCGATGACGAAGGTAGACCTTGGAGGAGCGCAAGTTCGAGCCCGTAAAGGGCCGCGTGCCTTCGGCCCAGCGCGCGCCGAAGTGCTGCAAATACGCCGGTGTTTCAAACTCAGGGGTGGAGGCCGCGTCCGGGAGCTCTGCGGCTGGACGCAACACTGCCGGCGGCGCCGGTGCGAGGTTGAGCGACACGGGTCGAGCCAGGCCGTAAATACCCGTCAACATCGCCGCCGGTTTACCATCGCTGGTGAGACGCGCGTGAGCGATGGTCACGGCCTTGCCGACACGCAAGATTTCCGCGTCCATGCGCACGCTGCCGGCGAGTACCGGACCGACGAAGGTTACATCGAGGCTCCGCAACGGCCGCTCAGCCGGGACCAGAAACCGCATGGCTTCATTGCCGAGCGCGGCCACCATGCCTCCGAAGGTTGCACGACCTTGAGACCAGTCCACCCCCACCTCCGCACTCCATCCCTTATCCAAAGTTCTGATCGATGCCAGGGTTTCGGAAAACAACATACGCACGTCACGATCGGCTTGGGGTAGCGCCGATGGTACCGGAATTCGAGAGCGCCGGCAGGCACGCGCTTCGTGGCTTTGTGCCATGAACGCTCGCTGCGGCGCTAGAATGGAAGTGCGCTTCTGCAGGCCGGATATCAGTGACGACGCATGAACACGTCGGCGGTCCACTACGATACACATCTGGGTCCCGTTTATGCCTGGATGCTCGGGAATCCGCAGGCTGCGCTGGCGCGCAGCAGCGCGGAACTCGAGGATATGGGCGTGCCCTCATCACTTAACCTCAATGCGCTGGATCTTGGCGCTGGGCTTGGGTTGCATAGCTTGGCCTTGGCGAAGCGCGGTTTCAGAGTCACTGCGATCGATAGCTGCGGCATTTTGTTGGACGAATTGCGATCGCAAGCCGCGGGGCTGCCCATCAGCGCCATACAGGGAGATTTGCTCGAGTTCCGCTCTCATGCCCCCGATCCCTGTGACCTTATCATTTGCATGGGAGATACGCTGACGCATCTGCCGAGTTTTACGGCGGTCGACTCGCTCTTGAGTTCGGTCGCCGCTGCACTGTCCGAGCGTGGAATGTTTGCCGCGACCTTTCGCGACTATGCTTCCAAGACGCTCACCGGCGATGAGCGTTACATCCTGGTCAAACGCGATGAGAATCGGATTCTCACCTGCTTTCTCGAGTACGGAACCGACCATGTCACCGTGCATGATTTGCTGACGCAGCGAGAAGATAACCTCTGGATACAGCGTGAGAGCAGCTATCCAAAATTACGGCTTGCACCGGATCGGGTGCTCGCCAAGCTCGAAGCGCTGGGCCTGTCGGCGCGGCGCGAAACCGCGCCTTCCGGTATGGTCCGCATCGTTGCGCGAACCGCCTCATCATGACTTCTCATCGACCAAGGATCCCATGAAGTACTGCGTTTCCACTTTCCTGGCGCTGTGCATCGCGCAGTTTGCATTCGGGCAGGCCGGCGTCGCGAAGACGCCGATTACACATGAATCGCTGTGGATGATGAAACGGGTCGGCGCGCCGGTGCCGAGTCCCGACGGCAAGTGGGTTGTTTATTCAGTCAGCGAGCCGTCCTACGAAAAGGACAAGTCGGTCAGCGACCTATGGTTGGTGGCCACGGACGGGCAAAAATCGGCTCGCCGCATCACCAACACCAAGGCCGCGGAAGAAGACGTGGCTTGGTCGCCCGATAACGCCAACATCGCCTTCGTCACCAAACGGGAAGGCGACGAGACCGCTCAGATCTATATCTTGAATCTGGCCGAGGGTGGCGAGGCGCGCAGATTGACCAATGTCTCGACCGGTGCCGCGAGTCCGAAATGGCGGCCCGACGGCAAAGCCATCCTATTCGAATCGCGGGTCTTCCCCGGCGCGCTGGACGACGCAGCCAACAAGAAAATCGCTGCCGAGCACAAGGATCGCAAATTCAACGTACGTACTTACGAGCATTTTCCCGTGCGTTATTGGAATGAATGGTTGGACGATCGCCAGCCAACCCTGATGGTGCAGGCGCTCGATCAGGACTCGGGTAAGGACATTCTTTCGGGCACTGCACTCGCGCATCAATCCGGATTCTCAGGCACTGAAACCGACAGCGGCGTTACGCTGGCACCGACTTGGAGTCCCGACGGGCGCGAAATCGTGTTCATCGCCACTGCGGAACGCTGGAATGCAGCCTTCGCCCAGGTGGGTTATCACTTGTATCGCATGGCTTCGGACGGGAGCAACGAGCCGACAATCGCCACACCGGCTGCGGGCAGTTACGAGGATGCGAGTTTCAGCGCGGACGGGAAGTCGCTGTACTTCAAGTTCGCGGTGCACGATGCAGAGGTCTATCACCTGGAGCACCTATACAAGGTGAGCTGGCCGGCCGGGGGCCAGACCAGGCTTGTGACACGCGAATTCGATCGAGAGGCCGCACGCTATGCGCTGACTCCCGACGGCAAGAATGCGTATCTACTGGTGCCGCAAGGCGGCAAGGAAGATCTGTATCGAGTCAGCACCGATGGCGGCATACCGACACTGGTCATGGAACCGGCGAGCGGCGGCTACACGGCCCTGGAGATTCCGCAGAAGAGTCCCAAGGTGATGCTCATCGGAAGTTATGGCAGTTCGGTAAACCCCAGTGAAGTAGTGCGCATGGATCCACAGCAGCGCTCGCACATGAATCTCACCCATGTCGATGTCGCCGCCGCCGCCGCAATCGACTGGCAGGTGCCGCAACATTTCTACTTCACCAGCGCCAAAGGCCGCAATATTCACAATATGTTGGTACTGCCGCCAGCCTTCGACCCCGCCAAGAAGTATCCCATGCTGGTGCTCATTCACGGCGGACCAGCCAGCAATAATCCGGATCAAATGGGGCTGCGCTGGAACTATCACCTGCTGGCCGCGCCGGGCTATGTGGTGCTGATGACGGACTACACGGGATCGACCTCGTTCGGCGAAAAGTTCGCGCAGGCCATCAAACTGGATCCGCTGAAGACGCCGGGCGAAGAGATCGATCAGGCGGTGGACGAGGCGATCAAGCGATATCCATTCGTCGATGCCGACAGGTTGTGCGCAGCAGGCGCCAGTTACGGCGGACACCTGGCGAATTGGATCGAGGCCACAACCTCGCGTTATAAATGCATCATAAGCCATGCTGGCGAGGTGGATCTGACCACTCAGTGGGGCATCAGCGACAGCATCTACGGCCGCGAGATGACGAACGGCGGACCGCCCTGGGAGGGGAGTTCCATTTGGCACGACCAGAGCCCGATCACTTATGCGGCGAAATGGCAGACGCCCATGCTGCTCAGCATTGGTGAGCGCGACTTTCGGGTACCGCTCGGCAATACACTGGAGAATTGGAGCACCTTGCAGCGCATGCGTGTGCCTAGCCGACTATTGGTCTGGCCGGACGCCTGGCATTGGATCTTGAAGCCCGAAGACAGTCGGCATTTCTACGAGGAAGTGCACCGATGGCTCGGCGTTTATCTCAAGAGTGAACAGCCGATGCCCACCGGGAACGCCGACGCGGCGGCGCAATGAGTTTCAGATGCGGTCCAAAGGGGTGGTGCCGCCGCTGAACTGCGTGCGCGCCTGCGCCATGCGGTAGCGGTGCTCGCATCGCCAACGCCGCCAATCGCGCAATGCGCATAGCAAATAGATGAATTTGAACAGCAGCAGCCGGCGTAATACCTGGGGTGAATCGAACAAGTCGCCTGCGAGCATGGAGATGACACCTTGCTCGACTTGCCACGTGTTGCGGGGCTGACGAAACATCTGGCTCATCACCGGGCCGTTGAAGCGATATATGAAGAAGGAGAAGCGCGCCATGCCGGACCTTTGACGCTTTTCCAACTTGCGCAACAGTGCGGTTTCCCTTGCCGGGTCGCGCAATGCCACATCGACGACCTTGGCAGCTTGTTCAGCGCCGCTCATTGCCAGGTAGACGCCGGACGAGAACACGGGGTCGAGAAATGCAAAAGCGTCGCCCACCATCACCCATCCCGGCCCACCCATGCGCAGGGAATCATAAGAATAGTTGCCCGTGATGCGCACCTCGTTGCCGATGAGTTCGGCATGCTCGATTCGCTGCCACAAGCCCGCGTTCTGCTGCAAGGTTTCGAGCAAGAATTCGACGGTGCGTCCTTTGCGCTGTTTCAAATAGTCCGGCCGACACACCGCGCCTACGCTCATGACCCCACCCGGCAGCGGGATCATCCACATCCAGCCAAAATCGAAGCGGTATATGCTGATGTTGCCGGCGTCCCGGCCCGCCCGCGCTGCGGCGCCGCGAAAGTGCCCGAAGATGGCGGCGCTCTGATGTGCCTTGTTCTTACGTCGCAGCTTCATCTTGCCGGATAGGAAGGTATCGCGGCCGCTGGCATCCACCAAGTAACGGGTCTCGATCGTGTAGCTGCGGCCATCGTCGCTGCGTATATCGAGACGCGTTTCGCGCGCACCCAACTGCTCGAAGGCGGCGACTTCGTGCCCTTCGCGCGCATCCGCGCCGCTTTGCCGGGCGTGCTCGAACAGCATTCGATCGAAATCCTGGCGCCACACCTGGTAGGCATGCGGCGGACTATCGCCGATGGCGCGGGCAAAGTCGTAGGTGTTGTAGCCTGAAGCATTGTCAGCTTCGAAATCAGCGCCGGGCTTGTAGACGCCCAGGGCGCGAACCTTGTCGATGACACCGAGTCGTTCGAACACCGGCAAATTCATCGGCAACAGGGATTCGCCGATGTGGAAGCGAGGATGATGCTCCTTCTCCAGAATGACGACTTTGTGGCCGAGCTTGGCCAAGAGAGTCGCGGCAGTACTGCCGGCGGGGCCGCCGCCGATCACGGCGACATCGAATTGGGCTTCGAAACGCATGCGGGCGAGTTTATCCATTCCGGATCGACTTGACTTTTTCGCCGGTATAGTCTGTAATTTCTGTCATGACAGAATTAACAGTGGTTAGAGACATAATGCCCGACGCTGTGCGCCAATTCATTTTGGAGTGGGGCAATTTGGGTGAACGCTGGGGTGTGAACCGCTCGGTCAGCCAGATTCACGCGTTGCTGTTCGCTTCCAAACGACCGCTGCCGGCCGAGGATATCGCCGACGCCTTAGGTATTGCGCGCTCCAATGTATCTAATTCGATCCGCGAACTGCAGGGTTGGAACATCATCCGCTCCGTACCCATCCTCGGTGACCGGCGCACGTTCTACGAAGCGGAAACCGATCTATGGACGCTGGTGTCGCGCATTGCTGCCGGTCGCAAGGCGCGGGAATTGGATCCGGCGGCGGAGGCGTTGCGGCAATGCGTGGAGCTGGCAAGAAATGACAAGGCGGTCGATCCGGTGGTGGAGCGTCGCCTGAGTGAGATGCTGGAATTCGTCGAGCGCACCGGGCGCTGGTATGAACAGATGATAGTTTTGCCGCGATCGAAGATCGCGACCCTCATGAAACTAGGCGGCGGTATCGCTCGACTGTTGGATCGAACTTCGCATAGGACGTGAACTCTGCCGTCCGGGGCGCGCTCGCGCCGATGAAAGACTCATCGACGCGAGCGCGGTTACCTCAACGATACTTAGTAACGATAGTTGAAATCGAGGCCGACCGTACGAGGGCGATAGGTCGCGGCCGTACCGCCTTCCTCAAACGCGCGGTAGGCGGTGCAAGCAGCGTTGAAGCAGTTCACAGGGCCCGGACCGCCGGCAAAGCCACCCCGGAATAGCAATTTCTCCGAGTCGGTGACGTTGTTGACGAAAAGCGACACTTCCATTTTGTCATAATCCACACCGAGTCGGATGTTGCCGAATTCGGTGGGCGGCAGCGAGTGTTGATCCGGTGCGAATCCTGGAGTGCCAGGCCCTGTGCCGGTCACTACATCGCTCTGATAGGCCCAGTCGCCACGCACGAATGCTTTGAGGTTCCCCAGTGGAAACCGGTATTCGGCTGCCAAATCACCCTGCAGGCGGGGCGAGTAGGGCACGCGGTCACCATCATTGATCAAATTCACCCCCGCAACAGTTACCCCTTGGCTGAAATGCGCGTTGGTATAAGTGCCCCGCAACGTGGTCGTCAAACCCGGCAGCACCACCACCGAGGCGTCGATCTCGCCGCCTTCACTTTTTTCCGTTCCCGCATTGATGGCCGGACTCGACCCGCACACCAGCGCACTGCCGATCGGCGTCTGTACCTTGGTCCAATCTATGTAGAACAGCGAGGCATTGATCGATGCACGGCCATCGAACGGTCTGAACTTACCGCCTGCCTCGTAGCTCCACAGCTTGTCTTCCTTGAACGCGGCAAAGGTGCTGGAGGCGTTTGGTCCGGGCGTGATGATTCCCAACTTTTCGCCGGCCGCCGTACATTGAGGGCTCAAAGTTCCATTGAAACCACCCGGACGGTACCCTTGCGCGACGGTTGCGTAGAAGTTGGTGCTGGGATCGACGATGTATTGCAGGCCGAACTTGGGCGTGGTCGCGTGGGAATCCAACGATCCTTTCGTGCTCGGAAAGAGCACACCCGGAGGAAAGCCGAACAGCGCACCGCCGATAAAGTCCCGGTAGCTGACTGTGTCCGTCGAATATCGCACGCCCAAGGTCGCCTTCAGACGCTCAACAAACAGATAATCAATCTGGCCGAAGGCCGCCTTCTGTATCTCGTTCGAGTTCCCGGGAATATCCAGATTGACGATCGGCGGGTTGCTCTGGCTGATGCCCTTGATGAGGGCGGCCTGTGCATCCGCGAAATTGGCGGTTAACACCGTTGCCGAAGTCTCATTGTTCCGAGCTAGAAAAACGCCCCCAACCCAAGTCAACGGTGAGTCGGACGGGGCGGACGAGATCCGCAGCTCTTCGGTCTCCGTGCCAATGTCGCTGAGGCCGTTGATATAAGAGCTGTAAACGGGGAGGTTGGCGACGAACGGCGAGCCCGCGGGAAGCTGATTGTTCGGCCCGAAGGTACCGCCTGCCTGACCCTCGAGATCCGTGAAACCCGCATTGAAGTAGCTGTGATCTCGCGTGCGGTTGTATGACATCACATTTTTGACGTCAAACCATTCGGGGTGATAGTCCAAAGTGAAAGACGGCAGACTCATGCTCTGGCTGTGTGGCGACAGAACCGGCGAAAGCTGCGCGTCCGACGTATAGAAGTTCTGGCCTACGTTGGTGTTGGAACCAGTGCGAAACGGCCCGAACATATTATAGGGCCCGTACGTGTGTAAGGTCGCGCCCGGTCCGGTCGTCGCTTGATACTGCGGCATGTTCAGCCAGTAGTTATCCGTGTCCGAATAATCTTCGTATTGCCAAAGGAACGAAAAGCTTGCCGTAAACTGGTCGGTAATCTTCAAGTCGGCAACGGCATGGACGGCTTCGTGATTGGCATCGTTGGTATCGGTCGCCAGAGTATCGCCGGTGAATTGCGATACGTGATCCAAGTAGCCGCCATCATGACGGAATATACCCGACACATGGACTGCGAGGATGTTAGAGATCAGCGGTGCGCCGGCCGAAAGTCCGTACTCGTAGTTCCCGTTACCATGTTCGGTCTTCGATCCTTCGACCTGGGTCGCGAATGCATCGTGATCGAAACTCGGTTGTTCGGTGATGAACCGCACCGTGCCGCCCTCCGATGAACCGCCATAGAGGGTCCCCTGCGGCCCCTTCAGGACCTCGACACGGGCAAGATCGAACAGTAACGGCAGCGCTGTGCCACCGGCGCCGCCACCTGCACGCAGCTGCAGCGGGACATCGTCAACGTAGATTCCGGTGGTCGGAGCAGCGCCGCCCACCGTGGAAGTGATGCCCCGAATGGCGACCTGAACGCTGGCCGAGTACGAGCCGGCGATACCGCCGCCGCCGCCCGCGCCACTGTTGCTGCCGGAAATTTGCAAGCCCGGCACTTCCCGCGCCAGATCCTCAACTCGCTTCAGGCCTTCCTGCTGCATTTCCTGGCTGGTAATCGCCGTGATGGTGAGCGGCACATCATGGACCGAGATGCCTTGTGCTTGGCGAGTGGCGGTTACCACCACTTCCTGCAGCTCCAGGTCCCCGTTGGCCGTAGTTGTGCTTTGTTGGGCGTTGGCGCCCGTGGTTAACATCAGAGATGCGGCCAGTGATGCGGCTGCTGTGCCGAGCATGGCTCTGGCTATCGTCGACCTATCCATTGTGACCCCCAGTGAACTTGTTTGCTGACTTCTAATCGTGCCCGTACCTGAACAATCGACGCTATCGCTCGCAACCCGGACGCCACTGTGACGCAGTTGTGCTAGGCATCCGAATCGAGCTATTAATTTTTTCCCCCAAACTTACTTTAATAATGTCGACGGACTATCGGCGCTAGCTGCACCGAGCGGCCTTCGATTGTGCCCCGTAGTTTTTTCACTACAGGCGTTCGGCGTCCAATCGATTCTTTCGATGACCTATATTGGCCATATCGATGGAGCGCTGCCTCTAGTTCCCCCTTTTTCTTCGATGTCCGCAAGACTATCAGACATTCTCGCCATAGTCAGCGGGCTGAGCTTCTTATTCTGGTCGACACAGATTATGTGTAGTTTTCTAGTCCCACCAGTGGCGGCGCTGCATCGGAAAACTGCCCAGGTTGGCCCACATTGGGGTTGTTTTCCAAACATTTATGTTCCTGAAGATGCGTTAGGTGCGGCACTTCGTCCCCTATGATCGCGGGATGGGAACCGCCGCAGTAAACTCCAAGAAAGCGTCCGGTCGAGCCACGCGCGCGGCGAAGCGCGGCCGCGGCAAGCTTGCGCCGGGTACCCGCGCACGAGGATTGGACGCCGCCGATGTGGCCATCGCCATGGACAGTGCGGAAATTGCCGTGGTTGTCGCTCTGGTGCGCACTGCCGGCGGCGCGCTCATCGGCGCTTATCGCGAACCATTGGGCGGACGTCCCTTGTTGCTGGCTTCGTTGCCCCTCAACGCCGTTCAGCCGACGCCGTTCCAACGCGATTTGTCGCCCACCCATGCCAAACGCCTGGCATCCAAGATCGATGAGACGGCGGCCTTCTTGGACCCCCTGATCGTGGTGCGCGGCGAGGACGGCCGTTTGTGGACACCGAACGGGCGCCACCGCCTGGCCGCCGCCAAGATTCTGGGCTTGAAGCAAATTACTGCCTTGATCTCGCCAGACGATGGGCTCGCCTATCGCATCCTGGCGCTCAATACCGAGAAAGCTCACAACTTGCGAGATCGCAGCCTGGAAGTGATCCGCATGGCGCACAGTCTGGCGAAGCAACGCAGTGCTGCGAAGGAATCGCAGTACGCCGCCGAATTCGAGTCAGCCGAATTGCTGACTCTGGGACTGGCGTATGAGAAGGCCTCGCGCTTTGCCGGTGGTGCCTACAGCTCCTTTTTGAAAAAAGTGGATCGCTTCAGTGAGCGAACGTTGGCAGTCTCGTTGCGAGAGCGCGAAAACTACGCCGCGCGACTGCTCGAGATCGACGCGCACGCCAACAAGGTCATCGAGATGCTGCGGAAGCGCGGCTTCAAATCGCCATACCTTCGCAACTATGTGGTGGCTCGCATTAACCCGGTACGATTTCACAAGGCGAAGAAAGGCGATACCAAACCTCCCATGCCCATCGCGCAAGCACTCACCCGCATGGCGGCAGCCGTCAAGAATTTCAAAGTCGATTCCGTATCGAACGCGGATCTGGCGTGGATTGCGGTGGGGGCGGGATCGGAATGATCGAGCGACAGGTTGAGATCAGCACCGCGGATGGGCAGATGAACACCTTCATTTGTCATCCCGAGCGAAACGGCCCGCATCCCGCGATCATATTCTTGATGGATGCGCCGGGCATTCGCGAGGAACTGCGGGATATGGTGCGCCGTCTCGGCACCGTCGGGTATTACGTGATGCTGCCAAATCTCTATTACCGTTCCGGCGTCGAAGAGCTCGGTCCGTTCGTCGGTGATGCCTACGCCTCTAGCCGCCAACGGTATATGGCACTCATGCGCACGATCGATATTCCCCTGGTCATGACCGATATCGATGCGTTGCTCGCGTTCGCCGACGGGGATGCGGCCGCGGCGGCAGGCCCCGCCGGGTGTGTCGGCTACTGCATGAGCGGGCGCTACGCGATCAACGCGGCGCTGCGTCACCCAATGCGGGTGGGAGCGGCCGCATCGATCTACGGAGTGGAGTTGGTGACGGACAAACCCGACAGTCCGCATTTGGCCCTGCAGCGCACGGGCGCGCGTCTATATTTCGGATGTGCAGAGACTGATCACTACGCACCGCAGGAGATGATCGACAAGCTTCGCGCCGAATTGGCCCGCTCGGGCGGTAACGCGGAAGTGGAGATCTATCCGGGCACGCAGCATGGGTTCGCGTTTCCGCAACGGCCGGTATATGACAAGGCCGCAGCCGAGAGGCATTGGGAGCGGTTATTCGCGTTGTTCGAGAACGCGCTGAAATGATCGCGTGAAACTTGCCATGAAGCGCGCGCCACTATCGGCTGTCTTTGTGATCTGGCTGGGTTGCCATGCTGCATGGGCGCAGAGCGCCGGCGAACAGATCATCGCAGCCCTCGAGCGCTATCGCGTCGCCGTGTTGGAGTTGGACATCGACCGCGAAATGGCGAACTTCACCGAAGATGCGCAACTGTCTCAAGGAAGCGAAACCGCGGTGCAAGGTCGAACAACGATCCGCGCGCTGCTGCAGTCGCAGGCGGGGTTCAAGGTGGTGGGCTACGAACTGCGCACGACGGCGACGCGGGTCCAAGGTCCGATTGCCATTCAGAATGGCTTTTACGGTCAACGAACGATTTCGCCGCAGCACGAGTCAAAGGTCGTGCAGGGCGTGTTTGAGGTAGAGTGGTCGCGCCAAGCGGACGGAACGTGGCTCATCAGCCGCCTCCACACCGATCCCGTGGAAGACGAGGCGCGCAGGCCGTGATCGAAGCGTCATGCCAATAGAAATCGGACAATTCGCGGATATCAACGGTCAGCCGCAGTGGCTCACCGTGCGCGGCGATGACTCAGCGAATCCCGTACTATTGATCGTATCGAACCCGGGAACCGCGCTGAGCCGTATGGCGGAATTCTTCGCGCCGTGGCAAAAGGACTTCACCTTGGTCCAGTGGGACCAGCCGAATGCGGGCGCCACGCTCGCGAAAAGCGCGGCTCCCGTCAACTTGTCGATCGAGCGCATCATCCAGGATGGCATCGCGGTAGCCGAATTCGTCTGCCGCTCACTGCAGGTAGGCAAGATCGCGGTACTGGGCATATCTGGCGGGACCATCATCGCGTTGAATTTAGTCAAAAGACGACCCGAGTTGTTTTCCTCTTACGTCGGAACCGGCCAAATCGTCAATTGGGCGCAGCAAGATTTTCTGAGCTATGAGACGCTTCTAGACGACGCGCGCAGCACGGGCAACGGCAACATGCTCGCCGAGCTCGAGAGTATTGGCCCGCCGCCCTATGCGAGCGCTGCCGAAGATGCCATCAAATCGAAATACGCCGGCGCATTGACGGCGGCCGAAAAGCAAGCCTTGGCGGCGTTCGACCCATCGCTTGTATCTGATATCCGCGCGGCGGCGGCGGTTGAAGCGTCCGCTGCGTACGACGCGCTACGTGCGGAGATCGTGGAATTCGATGCGCATGGCCTGGGAATGGATTTCGCCGTCCCGATGTTCTTCCTGCAGGGCGAGTTGGATGTTTTCACGGTGGATTCGGCCGTGTGGCGCTACGCGGAAGAGATCCAGGCGCCGCAGAAAGAGTTCGATCTCATTGACGGAGGCGGACATTCGGTGTTCTTGATGCGCGACGCGTTTTTGGCAGCGTTGAATTTCCACGTGCGCGCAGCGGCGCTCGATGGGGCGATGCAGCGAGATTAAGTTTAATCCTTAAGCTGCCGGCCAAAAGGCCGTAAGATAGTTCCTACATTGCTTGAGGTATTTCACTATTGCGACGCAAAGGCGTCGAAGGAAGGATATCGACCCAGGGGTGAACGGAGCCAGGAGGCTATAACGTGTTGATTCGTAGCAAACATAGATTTGTCGACATCGTTGAACGGTGTTCAGCGTCCCCCCCTCATCGATTGTGCGGTCAGCATCAGTTGCGCTTTCGGCGCGCGAAGATTAACTAACAAGCAGGATCTTTCCATGTCACGAGTCCTCATTGCCGATGATCACGCGGTCGTTCGCTCCGGCTACAAACAGTTCCTGGAGCTCGAGCCCAGCGTTACCGAAATTGGTGAAGCCGTCAGTGGCAACGATGCTCTGGATCAGTTGCGTCATAAGGAGTGGGACCTCCTTCTGATGGACATTCACATGCCAGACCGCAGCGGACTGGACATTTTGAAGCATGTCATCAGCGGCTATCCGGATACACGGGTGTTGATCATGAGCGGATTGCCGGAGGAGCAATATGCTCGCAACGTATTGCGTGCAGGTGCCAGCGGATATTTGTCGAAGGGCGGTTCGCCTGAGGAGTTTCTGAAGGCGGTTCGCACAGTGCTCGCCGGGCGGCGTTACGTGAGTTCGTATCTCGCTGAAGCGATGGCCGCGGATTTGGAATCCAAGCACGATCACAATCAGCCGTTACACGTGCAGCTGTCGACGCGCGAATTTCAGATATTTTGCAAGTTGGCTGCGGGCGCCGCCGTGTCTCACATCGCCGATGAGTTGAGCCTTAGCGTCAAAACGGTCAGCACCTATCGCAGCCGCGTATTGGAAAAAATGAGCTTCGCTTCCAACGCGGACATTACCGGATATGCGCTGCGCAATGGTCTCATTCAATAACCCGTGAGCCGGCCGCCGCTGCCGCCGTTCGATCTGGACACGGCAATCCAAAAAGTGCGCATGGCCGAGGATGCGTGGAACAGCCGCGAGCCGGAGCGCGTCGCGCTGGCCTATACGGAGGACAGCCGCTGGCGCAATCGCGCACAATTCCTGCAAGGTCGCGCAGCCATCGTCGCCTTTCTGCGCGGCAAATGGAGCACCGAACTCGATTACCGGCTGATCAAGGAAATCTGGGGTTTTCGCGAAAACCGCATAGCGGTGCGTTTCGCCTATGAATGGCACGACGCGAACCGCCAGTGGTATCGAAGCTACGGCAATGAGAATTGGGAATTCGACGAGCAAGGTCTCATGCGCCGGCGCATCGCCAGCATCAACGACGCGCCGATCGCGGACTCTGAGCGTAAGTATCACTGGACGCTGGGGCCGAGGCCCACCGATCATCCATCCTTGAGCGATCTGGGTTTTTAGAATTCGCTGCGGGCGATTCGAATGTTATATCTCTTCGAATACTGCGATCACAAGAAAAACGCGTGACCAGGCGCGCACGGGCCGTGCGGTTATATTCCGACGAATATGACGCGCCGCTCACGGTCGCGTTCTAGAATTTGCGCCGCGCCCGCGTCACTTTTTTTGCCAACGCCCTTCTCGCCGGTCTCCCATGAGAGATAACCTTGTCCGCAACGTGCGGCAATATTTCTGCCAGCCTGTGCTTTCCGAGTTGCTTGATTTCTCGTTCGAGCGAACGGTACTGTATGATCAAGCTTGCGCCAAATGCAGTGACTTGCGCGCCGCCGCCGCCTTTGCCGCCGGTTGCGGAAATGACGACCGGTTGGGTGAACGCAGAGTTCAAACTGCTGACCAACAACCAAGCGCGCCGGTAGCTCATCTTCAGCGTACGCGCCGCGTCGGAAATGGAGCCCGCGGCTTGAAGCGCTTCGAGCAATGCGATCTTGCCCGGGCCGAGATTGTTAATCTCCGAGAAATCGATGCGGAATCGAATGACAGGATCTTTCATCGCTACGGCGATGATATACACGAAGCTGGTTGGAACACGAAAATTGTAGATTGAGCGAGCGGGAGTTACCTAGATGTCGACAACGTTCCGATTAAACGGCAATCCGGCCACGCTGGACGCCGATCCCAACATGCCATTGCTGTGGGCCATCCGTGAGGTGGCAGGATTGCACGGCACCAAGTTCGGATGCGGTATGGCGCTGTGCGGTGCTTGCACCGTGCACTTGGACGGCCAAGCGGTACGCTCCTGCGTTACGCCTTTGGCATCCGTCGCGAACCGCGAAGTCACTACAATCGAGGGACTGCAGAGCAAGCAGGCCAAGGCCGTGCAAACGGCTTGGGTCGAGCTGCAGGTGCCGCAGTGCGGCTACTGTCAGTCGGGTCAGATCATGTCGGCGGCCGCACTGCTGGAGAAAAATCCGGCGCCGACGGACGCCGACATAGACGGCGCCATGAGCGGCAACATCTGCCGGTGTGCAACGTATCTGCGCATACGCGCCGCCATTCACGCCGCCGCCGAGTCGGCAAAGGCATAAGATTCATGAGCAGCGAAATCATTTCTCCCGCACGCACCGCAAGGCGCGCATTCCTCAAGAGCGCCGGCGCCGTCGGGGCGACCGCCCTGATCATAGGTTTCGACCTGAGCCCACGAAGTGCGCAGGCCTTGGCGGTGCCAACAGCGGCACCACCCTTCGCGCCGAATGCCTTTCTGCGTATCGGCACCGACGAGAGCGTCACGGTGATCGCCAAGCATCTTGAAATGGGTCAAGGGACCTACACCGGGCTCGCCACCATCGTGGCAGAAGAACTCGATGCCGACTGGAGGCGCGTGCGCGTCGAGAGCGCACCGGCGGACGCAAAGCTTTATTCCAATCTTGCATTCGGCATGCAAGGCACCGGCGGAAGTTCGGGGATTGCGAATTCTTGGCCGCAACTGCGCGACGCCGGTGCCAAAGCGCGCGCCATGCTCGTCACGGCGGCGTCCGACCAGTGGCACGTGCCCGTGTCGGAAGTGAGCGTCGACAAGGGCATCGTCTTTCATGCGGCTAGCAAGCGCCAGGCCAGTTTCGGATCATTGGTGAAGAGCGCCTCGGCCCTCCCAGTTCCTTCGGCCGTGCAGCTGAAGGACCCGAAGGACTTCAAGCTCATCGGAACGAAGAACACGCGCATCGATGTGCCGGCGAAGTGCGATGGCACGGCGCAATTCACCTTGGACGTCGTGTTGCCGGGCATGCTGGTGGCGCTGCTGCAGCGTCCGCCGCTGTTTGGTGCCACCGTGAAGTCGTTCGACGGCACGGCCGCGATGACAGTCCCTGGCGTCGTCAAAGTGGTGCAGGTGCCGGGCGGCGTCGCCGTCGTCGCGAAGAGCTTCTGGGCTGCCAAGCTCGGCCGCGATGCGCTCAAAGTGGAATGGGACGACAGCAAGGCAGAGAAGCGCAGCTCCGCCACCATCATGGACGAATATCGCCGCCTCGCCGATCAACCTGCGCAGTCCACGCGCAAGGAGGGCGACGTCGACGCAGCCCTGAAGAGCGCGGCTCACACGGTGGCAGCGAGCTTCGAATTTCCGTATCTAGCGCACGCACCCATGGAGCCGTGCGATGCGGTCGTCAAGCTCGATTCGACGAGCTGCGAAATGTGGTACGGCTCTCAATTTCAAACCGTCGACCAGGCCCATGCTGCGCGCATCGCCGGGCTCGATCCCCAGCAAGTGAAGATTCACACTTTGTATGCGGGAGGCAGCTTCGGGCGGCGCGCTAATTTCTCCTCCGATTACATCGTCGAGGCGGTATCCATCGCCAAGGCTTATGGCGCCGATGGCACGCCCATCAAGCTGCAGTGGACGCGCGAGGACGACATTCACGGCGGCCTTTATCGGCCGATGTACTTTCACAAAATAGAGGCGGCCCTGAGCGCCGATAAGAAGCTCATTGGATGGCGTCATGTCATCGTTGGTCAATCCATCATGGCGGGGACGCCGCTCGTTCCGCCGGGCAAGCCCGACCCGACGTCCGTCGAGGGGGCGGCCACCATGGGCTATTCGATACCGAACATTTCCGTCGATTTGGCAACCACCAAGACGGGCGTGCCGGTCCTTTGGTGGCGCGTGGTCGGCAGCTCGCATACCACGTTCGCGGTGGAGAGCTTCATTGATCAGGTGGCGCACGAGGCGGGCGTCGATCCGTTTACGTTCCGGCGGCAGCTGCTCGACAAGAATCCACGCATGAAGGCCGTGCTCGAGACGGCGGCCGAAAAGGCGGGTTGGAGTTCCGAGCCCCTGCCGAAAGGCAAGGGCCGCGGCATAGCCGTCGCCGAGGCCTTCAACACTCTTGTCGCTCAAGTCGCGGAAGTGACGGTGGATGACATGGGCGGAGTGAAAGTCGATCGCGTGGTGTGCGCGGTCGACTGTGGTATCGCGGTCAATCCCGACATCATCACCGCGCAGATGGAAGGCGGAATCGGCTTCGGGCTGGGCGCCGCGCTGTACGGCGCCATTACCTTGAAGGACGGACGCGTCGAACAGAGCAATTTCAACAATTATCGAGTACTGCGCATGAGCGAGATGCCCAAAGTCGAAGTCTACATCGTGCCCTCATCGGAGAAACCTTCCGGGGTTGGCGAACCTGGAGTGGCGCCGGTGGGGCCCGCGGTGGCCAATGCGATATTTGCCGCGAGCGGTAGACGCATTCATGTGTTCCCCCTCGACAAAGGCGACGCTGCGGTCAGGAGCTAACTCATGAAAGCGAACACTCAGGATGGAAGCGCGTTGCGCGCGATATTGTGGACGCTGACCGTCATCGTGGTCATCGGACTCGCGGTTACGGGCTACGAGGTATTCGGTCCGAAGCCGACTGATTTTGCCGCCGGCAAGAGAGTGTCCTTGGACGCGTATCACGAGGGCGACCCCAGCGGCGTTCCGGCGGAGCTGAAATCCGCAAGCTTGGTAGAGCGGGGCGAGTATTTGACCCGCGCGGCCGACTGCGTCGTGTGCCATACCGCAAAGGATGGCGTGCCATTTGCAGGTGGGCGAGCATTCGTTCTACCGTTCGGCACGATGTATTCGACCAATATCACGCCGGATACGGAGACGGGCATAGGCGCATACACGGACGCTAATTTCCTCGATGCGGTACATAAGGGCATCGCACGCGGTGGCACCAAACTGTACCCATCCATGCCGTACGCCAGCTACACCTATATGGCGGATGCGGATGCACTCGCCATCAAGGCGTATTTGTTTTCGCTCAAACCCGTGCGAGCGCCGACGATTGCGAATACATTTTTCTTTCCCTTCAATCAGCGCTGGCTCATGGGCTTCTGGTCGATGATGTTCAATTCGGACAAGCGCTTCGAGCCCGTGGTCGATCGCAGTGCGGATTGGAACCGAGGTGCCTACCTGGTCGAGGCCATGGGCCATTGCGGCGAATGCCACACGCCGCGTAATCTGTTTTTCGCGTTGAACAATCGACAAAAGTTCACCGGTACCGTGCAGGCCGGATGGCGCGCCTACAACATCACGCCGGACCACCAAAGCGGCGTGGGAACCTGGAGCGACGAGGACCTCTCTCATTATCTGGCGATGGGCCATGCCGACGGACGCGGCACGGCGGCTGGTCCGATGGGCGAAGCCATCGACGAAAGTCTCAGCCATCTGAAGCCCACCGACGTCGCGGCCATCGTGACTTATTTGCGGTCGGTGCCCAGCGAGGCGAGCGCCGACTTGCCGGAGCCGAAGGCGCTTCCCGCTGCGGGATTGCAGGCAGGCGATACGGATCAGGGAAATGCCCGCGGCAAGCAGGTTTATGAAGGTGCATGCGCCGGATGCCATGGGTGGACCGGGATCAGCCCGGTGATACCGTTCGCGAACTTGACCGGCACGCGTTCGGTCAACGACCCCACGGCGAACAACGTGGCGCAAGTGATCATCGCAGGCGCGCAAAGGCACTACGCGGTCGATGCCAACAACATGCCGGCGTTCGGCAGCACCTACTCCAACGCAGAAATTGCCAGCGTCGCGAATTACGTGACCGCCCGATACGGCGCGAAGGGATCGGACCTCACGGCCGAAAATATTGCGAAGCTGCGCTCGCTCGAGTAAAGGAGTGCGCACAACGATGCCGCTGCGCAGAAGGCGTGGCGCGTCGACTAGCTGATTGCGCCGAGCGCGTTGATGTCCTTTACCTCGAGGATTTGCTTGGGGTAGCCGGTCAGCACCGCGTTGATCATGGCTCTTGCCACGACTTGAAGCGTGCTCACGTGGTCGGGAAGGGTGGCGCGCAACAACGGATAGAGCCAACTGAGCGCCGTGTAGTACCACTTGAGATTGCGCTGGCCGGGACTCGCTCGCATCGCACCCGGGCGAAAGCTGTATGCCTTGCGAAAACCGACTCTTTGCAGCGCGTTTTCCGTTCGGCCTTTCACACGCGCCCACATGACGCGCCCCTTCTCGGAGCTATCGGTTTGCGCGCCGGATACGTAAACGAAACTTACCTGCGAACCCAGGCGCACCAACTGCTGCGCGAAATGCAGCGTGACATCGTAAGTGATGCGCGTGTATTCGGCTTCGCTCATGCCCAACGAGCTGACTCCCGCGCAAAAGAAACATGCATCGTAGCCCGCCAGCTGTTCCGAAATTCCATCCAGTTCGAGAAAATCGGCGACGATGCACTCGCGCAGCTTGTCGTGAATGACTCCGCAGGGTTTGCGGCTGACTGACAGCACATGCGCAACCGCCGGATGGCTCAAGCACTCAAGTAACACCCCCTCGCCGACCATGCCGGTTGCGCCGGTGATGATGACTCTTAGGGACGAAGCTTGTGCTTGCGGCATGGCGCGCTCACGTCGTTTTTCGTCCTGACATCATAAGCCGGTAGACTAGCGCCCGCACAATGGAAAACCCGAGACTTACCGAAGTCGAATGGATCCTGCTGCTGACGGCGTTCGCCGCCGGTACCGTGGACGTCATCAGCTTTGCAATGCTCGGCGGCGTATTCGCATCGGCGATGACCGGGAATTTTGCATTGCTGGCTTATTACGTCGCGCAAAGCGACTCTCAGGCCGCGTTAGGGTCCGTAGTCGCCCTCACCGGTTTCGTCGTCGGCTGCGCGCTCGGCGTGCTTCAGCGCCGCGGCCGCGCGCCACGGCAGGCCCTGACCCTGCTGCTCGCCAGCGAGGTCGGCTTGCTGCTTTTTTTTGCTGTATGCGCCCTTTGGACGCCGCATCTCCCGCATGCGCCTTCCGATCATTTGCAAATTCTGCTGCTGGCCGTGGCAATGGGGCTGCAGGCGGTGATCGGACAGACCATCAGTCTGACCACGATCGTATTCACGACCACCCTCACCAAGCTAGTGGGAGCGATCGCCGATTCCATCGCGAACGGCGATACGCTGGGCCTCAAGGACATCAAGATCCAAAGCGCGGTGGTCGTGGCCTATTTGTTCGGTGCGCTGCTGTCGGGCGCCTTGATCGTGCATAGGCTCATCGCCGTGGTGCTACTGCCCTGCATAAGCGTAGCGGTCGCTCTCGCCCTGCACTACCTGCCGAATCGCAACCGCCCGCCGAGTTAGCCCACATACTCAGGTGGGCATGCCTTCGAACTGCCTCAAACCGGGCGGAATAGCCGCCCATACCGGCCGATCACGAGTGAAAATTGCAACCGTAGGGTGAAATTCATCAGGCAGGTCCAGAGAGCCCGCGTAAATGGTGAAGGAATCGGATTCGCCGATTTGACCGCCGAATACCAGGCCGCCGCAGACGGCGCAGCTGTTGCGGACGGCGATACGGCCGCTGGCCGCCGGCGAACGATGCTGCAGTGTTCGGCCGCTGAAAGCCAATGCGCCTGCCGCAAATCCCATGAACGGAACGAATCCGGATCCCGACGCCTTTCTGCAATCGCCGCAGTAACAGTGCCCTGAAAGGGTTGATTCAGCGTTGGCCTCCCACCGCAACGCGCCGCAAAGACAACCGCCGCTGTAACGCGCCATGCGAGAACTCTCCTAATCCGCGTGGTCGTCTAGTTTATGGCAGCCAGGGTGCAAGTGCCCGCCGTATCAATCTTCATTGGGGATCCTGGACCGCATAGCCCGTGGCACGCAACCGGTCGAGTAAACCGTCTTCCTTCAGGAACACGGTTATCGGCAGCACCGCGAAGCTGCTGGCATTTTTGCTTAGGGCAGCATCAGCGGTCGCCAACCACAAGTCCGCGATTTGGGTGCGAGCGCGTTCATATTGCTCACGAAACTCCGGTACCGCGAGAAAAGCGTTGAGGCAGGCGACCTCTTCATCGGGATACGGCAGGCTTCGCAAACCGTCGATATCTCCAAGGGACCAGAAATTGGCGCGCTGACGCATAGGTTGCAGGTCCGTCTCGAGTCTCTCGATTGTCTTGGTGAGACAGGCGATCTCGGCGTCTTGCGGAATCTTGTTCAAGTCGTGAATCGCGCTTTTGGCGTCGTCTACCTTCAAGTTCAGAACGACGGGCTGCAGCGGAATGCGATCCTTGCGCGCCGTCTTCTCGATCGTATCCCAGACGGCTTCATTGGAGGCCAGACCCGATTGATCCAAGGCCCGCTGGTACAAGTCGAGGGCCGCCAGCATGGGCCGTTTGTGTTCATCATCCGCCATCCCATATTTGACGCGCAGCGCCAGCCAGCGAATATAAATATCATGCGGCAGGAGTTGTTCAAGAGTTCTCCCATCCGGACTCTTGCGTGCGCGCAGCAGCGAAGGAATAAGCGTGAGACTGCGAAAAAAGCCTATGTCCGCGTCAACCTGCGGCGGCGACATCACCACTTGCGAACTGGCAATGCGCAGCTCGACCAACTCGGAGCGCCAAGTCATGTTTTTCGGCAGCGGCTGTAGGGTCGCCAAGATCCACAGGTCATGTCCACCCTTCGACACGCGCCACATGCCCGGCCCCGGCCGTTCCCCGGTGACGAGAACGTCATCAAGGGAAGCGCCAACAGCAGCAGCCGCGGGCGGGGGCGGCGGCGGGATATCCGCGCGACAGACGCTGCTGAGTGCGGCCGTGAGAACTACGCAGCGGAATAGAACGGAATGCGCTATGGGCATAAGCTTCGACTCGGGACAGGCTACTCGTGAAGGAGAGTTTAGTGGCTTCCGTATCGGTTGAAATCACAACCCGCGCCTCGCCTGCCCAGTCCTGGGATGCGGTTCGCGATGTAGGAGCATTGCACACCCGACTGGTTCCCGGATTTGTCGTGGATACCGCGCTCATCCCGGGCGGCCGACGCGTTACCTTTACCGGTGGCCGTGTGGTCGATGAACCCATCATCGATTGCAATGATCAAATCAGACGTCTGGTGTGGACCCTGGTGTACGGTCAGTCACCGATCACGCATTACAATTCCGCCGTACAGGTGTTTGCGCACGAGACAGGAGGTAGCCGCTTGCTCTGGACGACGGACGTTCTGCCCCACGAAGCGGCGGCGATGCTGAAAGGCTTGATGCAGCAGGGCGCAGCCGCCATGACAGCGGCGCTGGATAAAATCGCCGACGCGTAGCGGTGCAAATGCATGCCAAAGGAAATACTCACTTTCGAGACAGTCCGGGAAATGGCGCTGTTACTTACCGATGTGGCGGAAGCGACTTCTTACGGCTCCCCCGCACTCAAGATTCACGGCAATCTGTTGGCTTGCGTGCCAGCGAACAAATCGGCAGCGCCGAATTCAGCGGTCTTCAGCGTCGATATGGATTTGCGTGCGGCGCTGCTCAAATCAAAACCTGCGATTTATTACATCACAGAGCATTACGCTCCATACCCCACGGTGCTGGTCCGACTTTCCCGCATCGATCGCAAGGAGCTACGCGAATTGCTCGGCATGGCGTGGAGCTTCGTTTCAGCGAAGAAACCCGTCCGCAAGCGCAACGCAAAATCGAAGACCAGTAAACGTCGCCGCTGACCGGTGGGTAATAGGCGGGGCGGGGGCTCGCGCTTTAGTTTGCAATCGATCGGTGCAACACTGAAGGATCATACAGGTCAGAGTTCGCCTAAATGATTCATAAGAATTGGGCCGCCGCCTTGCTCCTCAGCGTCTTGCTGCCCCTGGCAAGCGACGCCGCCAGCGGCTCCACGTCAGGGTACGCGGCGCTGGTGAAACAAGTCGCGCCGAGCGTCGTCACGGTGATGGTCGAGGAGAGGCGCGTGAGTGCCGGTCAACGAGCGGCCGAACTGGCGAGCTCCGTTAACTCCAACGATGTTAGCGCGGTCATTCGGCGCCTGCTTTCGGGAAACCTCGGTACCCCGGACGATGACCGTCCGACCGGGGCGCTCGGATCCGGATTCGTCATCCGCCCCGACGGGCTCATCGTCACGAATCGGCACGTCGTCAATGCTGCGGTGAAGGTCAAGGTCAAACTGCCGGATGGTCGCGAGCTTCCCGCAAAGATTCTAGGCGCCGATGCCGTAACCGACATTGCCCTGCTCAAAGTGGACGGCATCAAACTCACTGCCTTACGCCTTGGCTCCTCGCAATCCGTGTCGGTGGGAGACGCGGTGATAGCTATCGGCAATCCCTATGGACTCGGACAGTCGGTAAGCGCCGGCATCATTTCAGCGCGATCGCGCGCGCTCGAAGACGATCCGTACATCGATTTTTTGCAAACCGATGCTGCCATCAATCACGGCAACTCGGGTGGCCCGCTGATGACGCCGGACGGTGTGGTCGTGGGAGTGACATCGGCTATTTTTTCGCCCAGCGGCGGTTCCGTCGGGCTGGGATTCGCCATTCCGGCGGAGACGGTAACATCGGTCATCGGCCAGCTCGAGACCAAGGGGCATGTGGAGCGCGGCTATCTCGGTATTTCGGCCCAAGAGGTAACGCCCACTCTGGGGAAAGCGCTGGGCATGAAGAGCCCGGCCGGCGCGCTGATCTCATCGGTGGATACACAAGGACCGGCGTACAGAACCCTGGTGGCGGGCGACGTGCTGCTGAGCGTCGGCGCCAGCCATGTCACGTACCGCAACTTGAGCAAAATCACGGCGCGACTGGCGCCCGATGCGCTCGTCACCATGACGTTGCGTCGCGACGGCAAGACGGTATCGGTCGCCATGAAAATCGGGCGGTTGCCCGAGCCGCCGGCGGACCCTTCCCTGAACGGCGACCAAGACGCCTGGGTACCGTCACTGCTGTTGGCCGTGGCCAACACCACCGACGACATTCGTAAAGCGGTAAAGGCCGGCGACGAGCCGAGCGGTCTGATCGTGACGCAGTTACGGCCGGCGGGGGCCGGCGCATTAGCGGGCCTAAAGATCGGCGACCTCATCACGAACATCGGCAACAAACAATTGGTCGACGTGCGGGATGTCAAGGGCCTGGTATCGCCAACCCCTCAGTCACCGTTGTTGGTCAGGGTAGTCAGAGACGGCAATGCCACCTTCGTCGCCCTCACGGGCGAGAGCGAATAATTCGAGCCGCGCCGACTGCCGGGCGATTGTTCTATTGCCGTTTCAACGCCCGCCGGCCACGTCCAATATCGCTCCAGTCGTATAAGAAGCGGCATCGCTGAGCAGCCAGACTATCGCCTCGCCCACTTCTTCCGGCCGCCCCGGACGACCCAGTGGCGTGGTCGCGCCGATCCGTTGTGCGCGATCGGGCTGTCCGCCGCTCGCATGGATCTCCGTCTCGATGAGACCCGGGCGCACGGCATTGACCCGAACCTTGTATTGCGCCAACTCCTGGGCCAAGCCGATTGCCAACGAGTCGAGCGCCGCCTTCGATCCGGCATAGTCGACGTATTCGAGGGGCGCACCAAGGCGGCTGGCTGCAGATGATATGAGCACGATCGAGCCGCCGAGTCCGCCGCGATTGGTTGCTAAGCGCCGAGCACCTTCGCGCGCACAGAGGTACGCGCCGAAAATGTTCACATCGAACATTCGCTTGAGACGATCTATCGCCATGTCCGCCAGCGGCAATGATGGCGCCACGATGCCAGCATTCACGACAACACCGCACAACGTGCCAAATGCGTCCGAAGCAGCGTCGAACATCGCGAGCACATCAGCCTCGTGCGTTACGTCGCCTCGAACCGTGATCGCCTTCCCGCCGGCCTGCGTGACCGCCAGCGCTGTTTGCTCGGCGGCGTCTTGGTTGCTTTGATAGTTGATCGCGACGGACCATCCTTTGGCGCCGCAGAGGATTGCCGTGGCACGGCCGATTCCGCGGCTGGCCCCCGTGATGAGAATGGCTTTCATGCTCGCGGCGGTCGAGAGTTATTGGCGCTTGCGAAGCGATCCGCGTGTGCGCAGGTTTAGCACTTCCGAGGCAGGAATGAGCCACGGGGTGCTGAACGAGATGAACCATGCGGCGTTATTGACTGCCGCTTTTTTGGCCAGCGCCGAGAGCCCCGAGAAATCCTCGAGCGTCGCCGCCGTACCCTTTATCGTGACGCTGATCGAGTGAAATTGCGGAATCGCCTCGAGCGCGCTGACGAACGGAAACATCAAGTAGGTGCTACCCCCATGGGCGACGACGCGGGTCAACGATTCGTCGATATCGACAACATCGAAGGGCTTGAGATTATCCATCCATCTGCTCCCACTCGATAACCTCTATCGAGTCTTTGTGCGCCAAGGGTAGCTCACTTATGCCAGGAAGGAGGCATGCGAACAGCCGGAGCGGAGCCGTTGAGCCATTTTTGGACTTAGGCACCGCCGATTTGGGCGGCAGGTGAGGAAGGTTCCGACGCCAATGACTTGATCGTTGACACCGTAATAGATGATAGCCATCATCTATATATACCACGGAGATCCAACATGCCACGCGCCTCAAAACAGCAGACGCAAAAGCATCGCTTGGCAATCACTGACGCATCGGCGCGCATGATGCGCGAGCGCGGCATACATGGGGTCACCGTCTCTGATCTGATGGCCGCGGCAGGATTGACCCATGGCGGCTTCTACGGACACTTCGAATCGAAAGAGACGTTGGCGGGCGAAGCGTGCACGCAGGCGTTTACGGAGTCATTGCGGCGCTGGAAGCAAAGGGTCGCCGCTCAGCCCGATCGCGCATCGGCGTTTCTGTCGCTGGCGGAAGGGTACCTGTCGACTCGCAGCCGCGACACCCCGGGTGCTTCTTGCCCGACCACCGCATTGGCCTGTGACGTGGCTCGCGAGCCATCGGACAGTCCGCTGCGCGCCGCCTTTGTCGGCGGTACACGGCAACTCATCGAGGTGCTCGCTTCTTTGCAAAACGGCGATGACGCGGCGGCGGATCGCCGGGAAGCGTTGGCGCAATTCGCGACCATGGTCGGAGCCGTGATACTGGCACGCGCCACTGCCGGCGACGCGCTGTCGGATGAGTTACTGTCGGCCGCGCGCGAGAAATTAGACCGGGGCGGCGCACAAAGCGGCGACGCAACGGGCGGCAGGCCGCGCGCCGGCACAGTGAATTCAACCGCGCAAGGATCTTGACATGCTAGCTCAGCGCCTTTCCCGCTGGCTCGATCGACGCGGATTTCACTATGCATGGATAGTCATGGGCATTGCCTTCCTCAGCATGCTGGTGTCATCGGCCGCACTGGGTCTGCCGGGAGCCTTTCTCAAGCCCATCAGCGGCGAATTCGGCTGGACCACGGCGCAGATTTCCTCGGCGCTGGCGGTACGCTTCATGTTGTACGGCGTGATGGGACCCTTCGCGGCCGTACTGTTGGAGCGCTATGGACTGCGCCGCATCGTTTGTTTGGCCTTATGCTGCGTCGCCGGTGGTGTGATCTTGGTGACTCGCATGACGGCTCTGTGGCAACTGGTGCTGCTGTGGGGCTTCGTGCTTGGCATCGGATCGGGGTTGACCGCTTTGGTAATGGGCGCGACCGTCGCCAATCGCTGGTTCGAGCAACGCCGCGGCCTGGTCCTGGGCCTTTTGACCGCGAGCTCCGCCACCGGACAACTGATCTTTCTGCCACTGGCGAGTTTCTTGATCGTGCGCTATGGATGGCGGGTTGCGATCGCGCCGGTCTTCCTGGCCTGTCTGGCAGTCGCCGTGTTGGCGTTTCTGTTCATTGAGGAACGGCCACGGGCGCTCGGTCTTGTCGCCTTCGGTGCTGATCCGAAGTCTGCGGAGCCCGCTGTGCCGGCGCGGCGTACCAGCTTGTTCGAACCGCTACAGGTGCTCGCCGGCGCGGCGCGCACACCCACTTTCTGGGTGCTATTCGGCACATTTTTCGTCTGCGGCTTGAGCACCAACGGTTTGATCCAAACCCATTTCATTTCGCTATGCGGCGACTACGGTCTCGCCGCAATCCCAGCGGCCTCGGTGCTGGCGATGATCGGTGCCTTCGATTTTGTTGGAACCATCGCCTCCGGCTGGCTTTCCGATCGGTTCGACAATCGCAAGCTGCTGTTCTGGTATTACGGTCTGCGCGGCATTTCCCTGCTGTGGTTGCCGCACTCGGATTTCACCTTCTACGGTTTATCGCTGTTCGCGATGTTTTATGGCTTGGACTGGGTCGCGACCGTACCACCGACGGTGAAGCTCGCGAGTTCCGCCTTCGGCAAGGAACGTGGCGCCATGATCTTCGGCTGGGTTTTCGCAGGTCATCAGCTTGGCGGCGCGGTCGCTGCCTATGGGGCAGGCCTGTCTCGAACCATCATGTTGACGTATACGCCGGCGCTATACGCAGCAGGCCTTGCCTGCATCCTCGCAGCATGCGGCGTCTTTTTGATTCGGCGCGCGCCGGCACCGGCACTTGAGCCGGTTAGCGGTGCTGCCACGCTGAATTGAGATCAGCGATTCCTGAATTCAGATCAGCTATCAAGGAGACGCATCAGGTCTGAACGCGCTGGTCGGCAGCCATTCTGGGCGTGCATCCTCATCAGCGACTCTGGCGGCCAGCGCCGCTACGTAAGCATCGAGCTTGACTGCCTCTTCCTTCATGACCGGCTGATCGAGGTCGTCGGACGGCGCGTGGTAACGGTTGGCGCGCCACTCGTGCTCTATTTGAAATTCGGGCGTGTCTTTGGCAAAACCAAATTTGAACGCCAACGCCGGAATGCCTTCGCGCACGAAACTGAACTGATCGGTGCGAATGAAGACATTGCGATCGGGCAGAGGATCGGGCGCCATCTCGAGTCCCTGCGCAACAGCGACGGCACGGGCGTCGGCACCGAGCGTACTTTCGTCTTCCCCGGGCGCAAAAACTTGCTTCAGCGGCCATAGCGGCAGCGACATGTCGAAGTTCAGATCCGCGACGATGCTGCCTCTGGGTACGGTCGGATGCCCGGCGAAGTAGTGCGATCCCAGCAGGCCTTTCTCCTCGGCGGTCACAACGAGGAACAATATCGAGCGGCGCGGCTTCGGTCCTTTCTTCAAGCGATGCGCGATATCGAGCACGGTCGCGACGCCGGACGCATCGTCCATGGCGCCGTTGTAAATCTTATCGCCATTGATCGGCGCGCCGATCCCTAAATGGTCGAGATGCGCCGAGACGACGACAAATTGCTTCGCGAGCTTCGGATCATGCCCCGGCAGTTTGGCGATCAGGTTGGGCGAACTCAGCAGCTCGTGCTTCACTGCGATCGTGCCTCTGAGGCGATACGGCAGCGCAAAGGTCGGCACCGGCTTGGACGCATCGGCTAGGGCGCTAAGTTCGGCGAAGGTATGGCCAGTTCCGGCAAACAAACTTTCAGATTTTGCCGGGTCGATGCCGACGCCGACGAAGCCGTTGGGCACTTCGCGTAGAGCCGGGTCTGCCAAGTACATGCCGGGCTGGCTCGCCAGCAGAAGTTGACGCGACCACGGGATTTCCAACTGATGCGGGGTCGTCAGCGCGATGATGCCAAGCGCCCCGAGCTTGCCGAGCTGTTCCGAGCGCGCGAAACGAGCGTTCGATTTTATCGGTCCTGAAATGTCTGCGGGGCCGCCGCTCAAGAGGACGACGATCTTGCCCTTGAGGTCCATGCCGGCGAAGTCGTCCGCTCCTTGCTTGGGTAGGTGCAAGCCATAGCCGAGAAACACCAGCGGCGCATCGACCTTGTCGGGCGCAGGAGCACCGCCGGCAGCGATGCGCGAGTCCCGGCCGACGTTGAGCGGCGTCACGGAGCCGTCGGCGGCCACGAGTTCCAAGGTAGATGCGCTCTGGTCGATGAGCTGTTGCTCGAACTTGACGGGCTGCAGGTAGCCCTCGGTGCCTGCGGGCTGCAAGCCTTCGGCCTTGAAACGGGAAATCACATATTGCGCGGCGCGCATGTAGGCGGCCGATCCGGTGAGCCGTCCTTCCATGCCGTCGCTGGCCAGGGCGCTGATGTCTGCCCACCATTGGGACGCCGCAGGCGACAAAGGCGGCGCCGTGGCGTCTGCGAGAATGCTCGATGAGGCCACGGCGAGAATCGCCAACGGCAGTAGAAGTCTGAGCATCGTCGCTCTGGACATCGAAAGCTCCTCAACAAATCCACGAATCGACCGGTAGTTTAGCCCCAAAGGGAGTTTGCGAAGTACGGGCGGCCCGCAAGTGTTCGTCTGGCGCCATACGCGCGCCCGCCAACCACGGCAGCGCGGCCGCACCGATGAGCCGCTTGATCATTTGTCTTCTTTTCATCGCCGCTCCGGAGTGAGTTGGCCCACGCCGATGAGATCATGCATGGTCGACATGCTGCTCATTTCCCGCAACTGAGCGGAATCCGCCAATAAAACCAACTTGGCGCGCGCCCGTTCCGCCGCCGCGAGAATTCTCTCCAGCGACTTAAGATCGATCATCTCGGCGCCGGCGACGACCAGGACGTCATCCTGGGCAAGCAGTTCTTGGTCCGCTGACGGGATGCTGTCGAGTACACGTCTGCCTTGCGCATGCCAGTGCGCGCGCGCCGCCGCCAGTAGCTCGGTCTTTTCTTCGTTCAGTAACCCAGCCGCTTTGAAATCGCCGGCGCTGACGATGTGAGAGAACGTGTCGCGCAGCGATTGCGACCAGGCAGAGGGCATGATTGCAGCGTCCGATACGTTCGACGGTGCTGCGCTTGGGCGGCGGGTAGCCATGGTGAGCGCGCGCCGCATCAGCGATTTCTCCGCCTCGATCAGATCGCGGCTGGTGTATTGCGCCGGACGGCCGTCGGTGGGGCTCAGGGCAATGAGTTCCGAGCAAGCGAGGATGGCGGACAGCGCCGCATCGTGCTGTGCGTCGCCGTCGGTCCGCGACCGCAAGAACTGGCCGAGCTGCGCATGGGTAAAGCTACGACGCTGATGCGCCAGCGCTCGAACGGCAATCGCCGGGTCCTCGATGATCGCTGCACCATTGGACTGCGCGATACGGCGCTGATCCGCGAAACGCGCTTGCAAATGTTCCGGCAATGTCTCGACCTCGTGCAGCGGACGACTCACTCCCGTCTTGCGAGCAGGCGTCAACTCGATGCGCTGTTCTTGCAGCGTACGATGATCAATTCGCAGACGATGGCCTGCACGGGCAAGATGCAAATTCGCCCGGTTCGCCCAGGACGCACGCCAGTTCAAAAGATTGCTCTTGCCATTCCACTGCCGCATCTTCGGGCCAAAGCCAGCGGCCGTCGCGGCGCGCAATGTCAGCAGGACGTGGGCATTGGGGTTATCGAGCTTGGTGCGACGAATGCTGATGTCAGCGATCATGCCCTTCGCCACGAAATCGGCGCCGATGAAGTCACGCAAAAGATCTATGCGTTCTGCGTGTGTCAGCTCCACGGGCAGGCTGATCTCGATGGCTCGCGCCAGTTGCGAATCCTTGCGCCGCTCGGCGGCTTCAACGCGATTCCATAGCTGCTCGCGGTCGAATACCCAGGAGGGTGCGCCCGCGGGCGCGAGAATCTCCGTGAAGTCCACGCCCGGCCGGTGCAGGCGATTGTGCAGAATTCCATAGTACTCGTCGCGCAATTTGGCGCCCGCCTGCGCTGCGGCAGAGGCCACGACGCGGTGGCCGCGAGCACGCGACAGCACGGTTACGGTGAAATGATAAATTGCCAAGTAGACTCGCTCATATGTCTTGCGTCGGAGCACCCGATGTATAAGTGCGTTCGAGTCTGCGTCGTCGATGTTCCCGATGCAAGTGGGATCGAATTGGCGCCAATACGAGGAGCCTTTTCGTGCCCAAGCTCGATGATCAAATATCCGTGCTGCAGGATCGTCTTACTCTACTCAAACTACGGCAGCAACGCGCCGAGGCGCGCAAGCGCGCGCTCGAGTCGCAGCGGGAACGCAAGGCCGAAACCCGCCGCAACGTTCTGGTCGGGGCTCTCGTTCTGACCAAGGTTCGCGACGGCGAGATGGATGCGAATCTGTTGCGCGGCTGGCTGGAGGCCGCTCTGACCCGACCGGCCGATCGCGCGCTGTTCGATCTACCGCCGCTCGAGCAGCGGCCGTGAATCTCACTAAGGGATTCGACGTGCGCCGAGCCGGGCGAGAATCTCCGAGAGCTCCTCGGGGCTTACGTAGAGATGTTCGCAGACGCGTCCCCACAACATGGCAGTCGGCACGTTGCGCTCACCGCGTTCTCTTTGGGTTTCATGCAGCACGTACAGGACCACGCGCTCGACGCGAGTCAGCCCATCGCGAACGTCCGGTATCGTTTCGTAGGGAGCTGCGGTCATATCCGACGTTACTGCCTATTCTCAAAGAACTTCCGCTTTGCCTTCTACACGTCCAAGTTCGATACCTGCAACGCATTCTTCTCGATGAACTCACGGCGTGGCTCCACGGCGTCGCCCATCAAGGTCGTGAAGATATCATCGGCGGCCACGGCATCTTCAATGCGCACTTGCATGAGGCGCCGTGTTTCTGGGTTGATGGTCGTGTCCCACAGTTGCTCGGCGTTCATCTCGCCCAAGCCTTTGTAGCGCTGAATGCTCTGACCTTTCTTGGCTTGTTCGAAGAGCCAGTTGATCGCAGCCTTGAAGCTGGCCACTTCTAGTTTCTCATCGCCGCGCTTCACGAACGCGCCTGGGCCGATTAAGTCGCTCAATGTCCGCCCGAGATCTGCTATGCGCAAATACTCGGCGGAATCGAAGAACTCTCGCTGTATGTGCTTGGCCGAGCTCAGACCATGCTCGAAACGTTGCAGATCGATGCGATGACCCCCGGTGGATAAGGCTTCGACACTAACGCGATAACGGCGTGAAACGTCATCAAGCGCGTTGAGTCTTTGCTCCATGGCGCGGCACCAGTCGCGCAAACCATCGACGCGATCGAAAGCCTCCATGGTCATGGTAGGTACATACAACAACTGTTCCAGGAACCGCTCATCGTAGCGTCGAGCCCAACGTGTGACGATCGCCTGCACTTCCACGTATTGCCTCGCCAAGGATTCGAGACCTAGGCCGGAGAGCGCCGGAGCCGCAGCGTTCACATGCAAAGCCGCATCTTCGATGGCGGTGTTGAGCAGCAAAGCATTCAATTCCAAATCATCCTTGACGTAATTTTCTTGCTTACCTTTCTTCACCTTGTACAACGGCGGCTGCGCGATATAGATATGCCCGCGCTCGATCAAGACGGGCATCTGTCGATAGAAAAACGTGAGCAACAACGTTCGGATATGGCTTCCGTCGACGTCAGCATCTGTGTTGTGCAAGCACATGCCGCCCATACCGGCAACGAAGTTCTCGTCGCCTTCAACCGAGAAATCGTAAACATAGCCATTGCTCGCGGCGACTTCGTCGATGGCCACGATTGGCAACGACATGAGATCGCCATCAATCAATTGGAAATCGCGGTTGACTGTCGCCCTCGTTGATTCGAGCCACGGAGAAAGATCGACCGCTCCGGAGTGATCCTGCCATACGGCGCGCAAGCGCCTCAGATCTTCTCGCGCCGTGAGGCTAATGTTCCAATGACGGTGCTTGGTCTCACACGGTGCCCCTCTGATTTGGCGGCTAACCCCGTCGGGCTGGACCTCGGAAATCGACGCGATCACACCTAGTGAGCTGAGGCAATAAACGATGCCGCTCGCGATGTCATAAGAGGACGTCGAGAACGCTATGCGATTCCTAGTGACCGTGCCATCGCCTAGCAAATATCCGCGCAAAAACGCCAACCTTAACGGCTCCGAAACGTTGAAAACGAGATCGGGGATGCGCTTCGTCAACGAATCAACCTTTTCAAAGCCAAACACGTGTTGCCACGCGAGTGCAGCCACGCGATTCACGAGCTTGAGCTCCGCACATCCATTGGGACCCGAATAACTGATAGCGCCCATGCCGAACAATCGCAAAAATTTGTCCGCCATTTCCGCGACGAAGCGCTGATTGCTCTTTCCGATTGCAAGACGAATCCCGCCACGGTCCGAGCACGAACCTTCAGCGAGATAAAAACCTAGCAACCCCATGAGGTCTTCGTCAACCGGTAAGTAACGCGAAATGCCGCTGCGACCGTAATGCTCCGGAGACATCCGCAGATCATCACGGCCCTCGAACCAGTCCAAATCTTCAGGTTGCAGCGAGGACAAGCGTACGTAGTCGCGAACGTGATTGTGTCCGGATCCGGTATATTGCTCATCCCAAAGCCGCTCGAGCCGACTCGCTCCAACCCGGGCTCTTTGAAGAAGCTCGGAGTGCCCGGCACCGATCGCGGCGACATAGGCTTCGAAATGGCGCGCAGTTGGCCGCAGTGCTCCCTTCTCCCAGCCATAGAAAGTGATCGGTTGGCGAATGCCCACGCGCTCGCACAATTCGCGGTTGGTTATGCCGCTCACTCGACGCAGTTTCGCAAGTTCGCTACCGAGCTCTACCGGAATGTCGACGCGCGCAGCCGTCAAGGGATCATTTTCCGGACGCCCCTTGAGCAGAGAAGCCTTGAACCATGCCTCCACTGCGGGGCCACGCAGCCAAATCTGCCTTGCGGCGGCAGGAATCGCGTGGAGTGAGCGCAGCAAATCCACTCTCGAGGGAGCGTCCGACGGGAAGCGGATTCGCGCAGGTGCAACCATTCTGTCTTTGACAGTGAGTTCGTCTCCCCGCTTGAGCTTGATGCCATCCTTGTCGTGCACAAACACGCTATGGCTGGAGGTTACTCTGACGGAGCGTCCATATGCCGTGCGAACCTTGAAAAGCGTTTCCTCGAGCGGATGACGAATCACGCTCTTGATCGGCCGAAAGCGCACCTCGTGACTGTCTAGTCCGAAGCACAGAACCTCGCCGATATCATTGGAAGTCAGCTTATCGACTCCGCCGCTGGGCGCCCTGGCAGCCAAAACACCGTCGATAAATGCGCCGATGCGCACCATGCGAGCGCCGCGTGGGTCGGTCTTCACGAATACATGATCGTCGCCATCCACGCTCATGATGATTATGCGGTGATACCGTAACTTATCCACGTTGAAGTCATCACGTCCGATGCCGCAACCCAATGCCGTGATGAGGGTGCCGACTTCCGCGGAAGCCAGCATCTTGTCGAAGCGTGCTTTCTCCACGTTGAGGATCTTGCCCTTGAGCGGCAGGATTGCTTGGGTGCGCCGGTCGCGTCCTTGTTTCGCGGAGCCGCCGGCGGAATCTCCCTCCACCAAAAACAACTCCGATAAGGCCGGATCTTTTTCCTGGCAATCGGCGAGCTTTCCTGGCAAGCCGGCAATATCGAGTGCGCCTTTGCGTCGCGTCATCTCGCGCGCCTTGCGCGCCGCCTCGCGGGCATAAGCCGCTTCGAGAATCTTGTTGACGATGGCGCGCGCTTCCTGCGGATGTTCAAGCAGGAATTCCTCGAGTCGTCCCGCGACCGCCGACTCCACCACGCCCTTCACTTCCGAGGAAACCAATTTGTCCTTGGTCTGCGAAGAGAACTTCGGATCCGGCAGTTTCACAGAGAGTATGGCCGTCAGACCTTCCCGTGAATCGTCGCCAGTGGTCTGAATTTTCTCTTTTTTGCTGGCGAGTTCTTTTTCGATGTAATTATTCAACGTACGGGTCAACGCCGCGCGATAACCGGCAAGATGCGTACCGCCGTCTTTCTGCGGAATATTATTGGTGTAGCAGTACATGCTCTCCTGATACGAGTCGTTCCACTGCATGGCAACTTCAACTTGCGTGTTGCCCTCTCGAGTCTGAAACCACATGACGGTGTCATGAACCGCGGCTTTGCTGCGATTCAAATGCGTCACGAAAGCTCGGAGGCCGCCCTCGTGCTGAAAGACTTCCGATTTTTCGTCGCGCTCGTCGATCAGTTCGATGCGCACGCCTGAATTCAAGAACGACAGCTCACGCAGTCGCTTCGCCAGCGTCTCGTACACGAATGTAATGTGGGTGAAGACCTGTGCACTCGGTTTGAAACGGATGGTGGTGCCGTGTTCGGGTGTATCGCTAAGGGTGGCGAGCGGCGCTTGAGGCTCTCCGAGCCGATACTCCTGGCGATGTAATTTGCCGTCGCGGCGAATCGTCAATTCCAGAAAGTCCGATAGCGCATTCACGACCGACACGCCGACGCCGTGCAAACCGCCGGAGACCTTGTAGGAGGTGTCATCGAACTTACCGCCTGCGTGCAGGACGGTCATGATGACTTCGGCGGCTGAAACGCCCTCTTCGTGAATGTCGACCGGAATGCCGCGACCGTTGTCTGACACGGTTACCGACTCATCGGCATGAATAGTCACCACCACCCGGTCGCAATGCCCGGCTAGGGCCTCATCGATGGCGTTATCCACAACCTCGAACACCATATGGTGAAGGCCGCTGCCGTCGTCGGTGTCACCGATGTACATTCCGGGGCGTTTTCGGACCGCATCGAGCCCCTTTAAGACTTTGATTTTGCTGGAATCGTATACGTCGTCTTGCGCCATTAATCGGTCCTATTTGTTGACCGCCCATTCTAGCAGTTTTCGCCATTAAAAACTAATCTTTGGACCTCCGGAATGCCTTTTAAATCATATGGTTACGGGGAACTTGAGATAGGAAAGTGTGCATCGACGATTCAAAAGGTATTTTAGAGAAAGGCCAGCGCGCATAACTGGCCCATTACCTCGCCTATCGCGCTTGACGCGAAATCGCGGTGCGGGCTTATATAGATCTGCGAACGCCTTATGTTCCACGTGGAACATCTACAGCGGCGTTACTGCTCCGCCACTGATTGCGAAGCGCTTGCCAGGATCTCCGAATGCCGAGAACTCTCCATGCAGCGTCGTGACGACCAATTGCACGGCATGGGCGGAGACCTCGAGAATCAGCTTGGCGAGGCGTTCGTCATCGAGTTCGGCGGCAGGATCGTCCAGCAGCAGCGTGGGTCTGATGGGGGCGCTATCGGGAAACAGATTGATTTGGGCGATCAGCAAGGCGGCGGCCAGTAGCTTTTGTTGCCCGCGAGAAATTCGATCTTTTACAGCCAGGCCTTCCAATCGAATGCCCAACTCGGCTCTGTGCGGTCCGACCTGCGTAATGCCGATTTCCTGGTCGGACTGGGAGCTCTGAGCAAGCGCTTCAGCAAAGGTTAGGTCTTTGAGCCACCCCGCACGGTAGCTAAGTGTCAATTCTTGGCCCAGCAGGCTGGCCCCGATCGGAGCGCATTGCTCTGCCAGCGCCAGCACATAGCGCTGCCGGGCTTCGGTAATCAGCTCTCCATATCGGACCAAGTCGCCGTCCCACGCAGAAATCACAGGCCCCTGTCTCGACTTGAGCGCCGCGTTTCGCTGCCGCAAGACCTGGTGGTAACGCTGCCAATATCCGACGAACTCATGTTCCACGTGGAACACTCCCCAGTCCAAGAAGCGTCGCCTGCGACTCGGGCCCTCTTCAATCAGTCTATGGACTTCGGGATCGATAATCTGGATCGGTAGCTGCAGCGCCAATTCGGCCAAGGTCGCGGCCTTTTCGCCGGCGACCTTGGCGCGTACCCCGGTGACCCTTCCTTCAATCCCCAGCGGCACGCAGCGCTGCGCCGACTCGATCTCGCCGAATACAACAAAGCTTTCGGTGCCACGTCGGATCAGATGCTCAATACGACGCGTGCGAAATGATCGCCCGCGGCCAAGCACGTACATAGCCTCCAGCAAGCTGGTTTTGCCGGACGCGTTCGGACCGCTGATCAGCGTGAAGTGGGGGTCGAGCTCCAAGGTCGCCGAATGCAAGCACCGGAAGTCCGTGACTTGCACCCGACGAAGCGCCACGGCTTAGAGTCTCATCGGCATGACAACGTAACGTGCGCTGGCGTTTCCCGGCGAACGGATCAAGCAACTGCTGTTGCTGTCCGTGAGGCCCAGCTCGACATCCTGCCCATCGATGGCGGCCAGCGCGTCGAGCAAATAATTCACATTGAAACCAACCTCGAGATCCTGGCCGTCATAGGTCACTTCGATCTCTTCCTCGGCTTCCTCTTGCTCGGGGTTATGTGCTTGCACGGTAACCAGGTTCTTCTTCACGGTTACTCGGATGCCGCGATATTTCTCGTTGGACAGGATGGCGGTGCGTTGCAAGGCCTGGCGCAGCACATCACGATCCGCGCGAATGGCGGCCGCCGGAGCGGCCGGAATGACACGCGAATACTCCGGGAAACGACCATCGATAAGCTTCGAAGTGAAGCGAATGTCGCCGATCTGGGCCCGAACGTGATTAGTTCCTATGGCCAATTCAGCAACCCCCTCCGAGGTCAGCACGCGCTGCAATTCCAACACGCCTTTGCGCGGCACGATCACTTGCTGGGAATTCTTGGCCTTCGTCGCGAGCTGTGTTTCACACAGCGCCAAGCGATGCCCGTCGGTGGCCACAGCACGCAGCAGAGCGCCATCGATCTCGATCAGCATGCCGTTCAAGTAATAACGCACATCCTGTTGCGCCATTGAAAAATGCGTTTTTTCCAACAGGCGCTGCAGTTCCTTACGCGGAATTTCTACGGATTGCTGCGCGTTGATGTCGTCGATGACGGGAAAATCCGCCGCTGGCAGCGTCGACAGACTGAAGCGGCTACGGCCCGCCTTGATCACCACTTTCTCACCCTCGACCGTCAGAGAAACCGCTAGCTTTTCAGGCAAGGCGCGCAAAATGTCGAGGAATTTGCGCCCTGGCACCGTGATATCGCCGGCATCTTGGACCGCGACTTCGGTGGCCGCCACCAACTCGACCTCCAAATCCGTGGCCGTGATGGACAACTGCCCTTGGCGTACGCCCAATAGCACGTTGGCCAGTACTGGCATGGTTTGACGTCGTTCGACCACGCCAATCACCGCCTGCAAGGGGGCCAATAACTTCTCGCGTTCTGCCGTCAATTTCATGAACACACCCGTGTGGACTCTTAGATCTAGATTCTTAAAAAGAGATTATTACTATGATTATGAAGCGTGCGACATTTCTGTAGAACTCCCGAAACTTATTTAACATCAACCACTTATGGTCAGCAAAAGCGTACTCGAATACTGTCCATGGCGCGTCCGCAACCTGTCACTGAGTTGTGGATATCTTTATCCACAGTTTGATCCACAGCTTGTACCACCCTATCCCGCCAGGGTTCTCAACAGGTTCATATAATCCTCCCCGACGCGCCGCTCGGTCTCGCGTAACTCCTTGACCCGCTTGCAGCCATGCAGCACCGTCGTGTGGTCTCGACCACCGAACGCGTCGCCGATTTCCGGCAGACTGTGATTGGTCAATTCCTTAGCGAGCGCCATCGCCACCTGGCGGGGCCGCGCGATCGATCGACTGCGACGTTTCGACAGCAAATCGGCGATGCGGATTTTGTAGTACTCGGCCACCGTCTTCTGAATATTTTCGATGGTGACCAGCTTCTCTTGCAGGGCCAGCAGGTCGCGCAAGGCTTCCTTCGTGAACTCGAGTGTGATCGGGCGCCCCGTGAAGTTCGAGGTGGCCACCACCCTGCGCAGCGCGCCTTCCAATTCTCGTACGTTGGAGCGGATGCGCTTCGCAATGAAGAAGGCGACTTCCTCCGGTAGATCGACATGCGTCATCGCCGCCTTGCTCATCAGAATCGCCACGCAAGTTTCCAACTCCGGCGGCTCGATCGCCACCGTCAGACCCCAGCCGAAGCGCGACTTCAAGCGTTCTTCGAGTCCGTCGACTTCCTTCGGGTAGCGATCGCAAGTCAGAATCACCTGTTGCTGACTTTCCAGCAATGCATTGAAGGTGTGAAAGAACTCCTCTTGCGAGCGGTCCTTCTTCGCGAAGAACTGGATGTCATCGATCATCAAGCAATCCAGCGTCCGGTACGCCGTCTTGAAATCGTTGATGGTGTTGTGTTGCAAAGCCTTTACCATGTCGCCAACGAATCTCTCGCTGTGCACGTATGCCAGTCGAGCTTCGGAATTGCGCTCTTTGAGCTGATTTGCCACCGCGTGCATGAGATGCGTCTTGCCGAGTCCGACGCCGCCGTAGATGAACAAGGGGTTGTAGGCGCGGCCAGGATTGCCGGCCACTTGCACCGCAGCCGCCCGCGCCAATTGATTGCTCTTGCCTTCCACGAAGCTGGCAAAAGTAAAATCCGCGTTGATGGGACTACCGAGCACGGTGGGCAGCAAGCGTTTGGCTCGTGCCGTCGCGGCCGCCGCTTCGTGCCCGTTGGCGACCGGCGCATGCACCGGGCCGGCTCGAGTTCCCACATCGACCACCAGCTCAGGCGCAGTCCCTTCGGCGAACGCCACCAGCAGCTCCTTGATGCGCGGCAACGAATTCTGCGCCAGCCATTCCACCACGTAACGATTCGGCGCCAGGAGCTTCAGTTCGCCGTCGCGCTCGATCGCTTGCAGTGGCCGCACCCAGGTGTTGAATTGCTGTTCCGGGAGCTCTCCTTCGAGTACGCGCAGACAGCGATTCCACAGCGACTCCGACAAGAGCGCTCTCCTTGGGTATGAAAATGGGGCCGATCAATAACGGGGGCAGGGAGTCTAGCTCCAACTTGCAAGTGCGTCTATTGACACGTATGGGGCCGCTTGCGTACCCTTGCCGCCTTTCGTCAACCTGCCCGCCGTCTGATTCGCCATGAAACGTACCTTCAATCCCAGCAATCTACATCGCGCCCGTACCCACGGTTTTCGCGCACGCATGGCGACGAAGAGCGGCCGTGCCTTACTCGCTCGGCGCCGTGCGAAGGGCCGCAAGCGTCTTTGCCCCTAACGCGATCCAAAAATCCGTTCGACTAGACTAACGTTCGAGCCGCGCATGCGTTTGCACCAAGCGGCCGAATTTCGCGAAGTGAAGCGCAGCGGCAAGAGATTCGCGGATGCGTTTTTCAGTTTATCCGTTTTGGCCAATCATGAAACACGTCCGCGGTTGGGGTTGAGCATCGCCACCAGCACCTTCGGTACGGCGGTGGCGCGCAACCGCATCAAGCGCATCACGAGAGAATCGTTTCGTTTGAATCAACATGCACTTCCCCCTGTCGATGTCACCGTGTCCGCGCGAGCGGCGGCGGGCAAAGCGGATTTGCGCGATTTGCGCGCGAGTCTGGACAAGCACTGGAAGATCATTTCGCAGCGATGCTGAGCGCGCGCAAATTGCTGCTGTTGATGATTCGCGGCTACCAAATCGCGATCAGTCCGCTGTTAGGCGCACGCTGCCGTTTCTATCCGAGTTGTTCCTCTTACACGCATACCGCGGTAAAGCGCTTCGGAGTCATGCATGGCGCGTGGCTGGGGGTGCGTCGCATTTGTCGTTGCCATCCGTTCTGCGACGGCGGCTACGATCCGGTGCCCGATGAGAAACTCCTCCATGGGTAACGCATTGGGCAACGTGCGCTGGCTGTTGTGGGGCGCGCTGGCAGCGCTGCTATTCATGAATTACGAAGCGTGGATGCGCGACTACCCGGCCACGGTAGCAGCCAGCAGCAGCAGTGCCGAATCGGCCAACGGAAAACCCGTGAACGCGTTGGGCGATTCAGTGCCGCAGGCCGCTTCAAGTCCTGCCGTTGGCGCGCCCTCGGATACTTCGGGGACGCCCGCCACGGCCAGCGTCCCGAACTCAAGCACGCCGCCGATCGCGCTGCCAAGCGCGCCTGCCGCCGAATCGAGTCCTTCCACCGCCGCGCCGCCGCTGCACATAGTCACCGACGTGCTCGACGTCTCGATCAATTTGAAAGGCGGCGAACTCGACCGCGCCGACCTGCTGCAATATCCGCTGCGCAAGGACACACCTGGTACACCGGTGCGCCTCTTGAGCCGTCAGCCGCCGGCCGCGCTGTACCTGATCCAAAGCGGTCTCGCGGGCGGCCCTGGTGAGGCGGCGCCGACACACTTGGCGATGTGGACATCGGCTGAGCAGAACTACACCTTGATGCCGGGTAGCGACGAACTTCGTGTACCGCTGACTTGGAGCGAGCAAGGTCTCACCGTCACCAAGACCTTCGTATTCAAACGCGGCCAGTATTCGATCGCGCTCGACTATGACGTCAAGAACGACGGTACAGGCGATCGCAAGCTGGCGTCCTATGCGCAAATCCTGCGTCACTGGGAGCACGCGTCGCGCTCGTATTTCGATGTCGAGACCTATTCGTTCAAAGGGCCTGCGGTTTATGACGGTTCGAAGTCGAAGGACCTGAACGTCGAGAACGACACGGACGCCAAATATGCGGGAACGATTACCGGCGGCTGGCTGGCCTCGCTGCAGCATCAGTTCGTCACGGCGATCGTGCCGCCCGCCGGGCAGGCCTTCCAATACCAACTGCAGGTCCGCGACAAGGAGTATTTGTTGAGCGCGACCGGCCCCACCGTCGATGTGCCCGCCGGCGGCCAAGCGTCATTCCATGAAGAACTATTCGTCGGACCGAAACTGCAATCGCAGTTGGCGGGGGTCGGCACGAGTCTGGAACGCACCGTCGATTTCGGCATCCTCACCGTGCTGGCGCAGCCTTTGTTCGCCGGGCTCAACTTCGTGCACAAGCTGGTGGGCAATTGGGGCTGGTCCATCATCATCGTGACCGCCTTGATCAAACTGATTTTCTATCCATTGAGCCAGGCCAGCGGTCGATCGATGGCCAAGATGCGCAGCGTAGGCCCGCGCATGAAGCAGATTCAGGAAAGTTTCAAGGACGACCGCGAGAAATTGGGCCGTGCCATGATGGAGCTGTACAAGAAGGAAAAGATCAATCCCTTGGCCGGCTGCCTACCCATGCTGGTACAGGTTCCCGTGTTCATCTCGTTCTATCGCGTGTTGCTCGAGAGCGTGGAAATGCGCCAAGCGCCGTTTCTGCTGTGGATCAACGATCTGTCCTCCCGCGACCCGTTTTTCGTACTGCCGCTGCTCATGGGCGGCGCCATGTTCGCGCAATTCAAGCTCAATCCTGCGCCGCCCGATCCGATGCAAGCGAAAGTCATGCAATTCATGCCGTTGATCATGACCGGCATGATGGCCTGGTTTCCCTCGGGCCTGGTGCTCTATTGGCTGACCAATACCGTGCTGTCCATCGCTCAACAGTACCGCGTCAATCAAGTGGTCGAATCCGAGGCCAACAAGCCGCGATCCTGAACGGCTCCCTCAAGCCGCCGTGTATTCCTCCGACGCCATCGACACCATCGACACCATCG
>Ga0182030_10000093_pt1 | contig 130675 bp, 125 predicted proteins | sample 812S3MmetaG_FD_121299 | JGI IMG/M metagenome (GOLD analysis project Ga0182030, IMG submission 121299) | Permafrost microbial communities from Stordalen Mire, Sweden - 812S3M metaG (Illumina Assembly) | ecosystem: Environmental > Terrestrial > Soil > Wetlands > Permafrost | place: Sweden... | reverse complement strand
CGTCATCCTCCTCAAAGAGTTGTGTGGAAACTGCTTCTTTAAGGTTGATGCGATGACTGTCGCCGTTGGGGGATCCCCCCCTCAGCTCACCCGCTCATACACCAGTCGTTGGGACTCAACTCGCGACGAAGCCCGCGATGCCTCGGCTGGTCGCGCTCCCGAGCACCCCGATACCACCCGGGATTTCTGCCGCACACTCCGATGGCTTGCGGGATTTTCGCGGGATCCAAGAGGCCAGAGACCCGGGCTCCCTGGCCAAAAAACCCCATCTGACCTGCCCAAATACCCTCGAGGCGGCGACCGGAATCGAACCGGTGTACAGGGCTTTGCAGGCCCTTGCCTAAACCACTCGGCCACGCCGCCAGGCACTGCCGTGGCCAAGACCATACCGTCCCGGCACCCAGCGCGACCAGATAGCGTCGCGAGTTCATGCTGGTGCACCTGACCCGGGTCCAACGGATCGTGCTCGCAACGGCCATCGTGCTCAGCGGGATCGCCGGCGTAGCGCAGGCCACGGGGACCTCAGAGGTGCTCCGATTTGTCCTCTCCGGCCTGGCCCTGGGCGCCCTGGCCGCCCTGGTCGGCGCAGCGATCGAGCAGGTAGGAGAGCGTCTCGGTCCCGGTGCCACCGGGCTGCTGCAGTCCGGGCTGGGCAACCTTCCAGAGCTGTTCGTGGGAATCTTCGCCCTACGCAAAGGCCTCACCGGGGTCGTCCAAGCCGCCCTCGTGGGATCGGTGCTGAGCAACACGCTGCTCGTTTTGGGCCTGGCCTTCCTAGCGGGAGGGCTGCGGCACGGCGCCCAGCGTTTCCCCCCCGAGGCGCCCCGGATGATCGCCACCCTGCTCATACTGGCGGTCGGGGCCCTCCTGATCCCCACGCTGGCCGTGCGCCTCCGCACACCGGCCAGCTCCCACGCGAACGCGCTCAGCAACGTCTGCGCCATCGTCCTATTGGCCGTTTACGTCGCCAGCGTCCCCTTCTGGCTGCGAGGCGGACCGCAAGCGCCCGTCGTAACGGAAGCAGCAACCCGTCCCCCAAAGCCCCCGGAGGAGAGGACAGACGGCCCTGAGCCGTGGCCCCTGAAGCTGGCCATTTCCTTGCTCGCGGTGGGAAGCCTGCTTTCGGCACTGGTATCCGACTGGTTCGTCGCCGCTCTCGAGCCGGCCACCAAATCGCTGGGCATCTCCCAGACCTTCACCGGCTTGGTCATCGTGGCTATTGCTTCCAACGCCGTGGAAAATGCGGTGGGCATCCGCTTCGCCCTCAAGGCACGCCCGGACTACGCCATCAGCGCCATTCTCAACAGCCCGTTGCAAATCGCCCTATTGCTCACTCCGGTGCTCATCCTGCTCAGCAGGGTGGTCGGGCCCCAGCAGCTGACGCTTGTCTTTCCTCCCCTACTGGTCGCTGCGCTGGCTGTAGCCGCCATTCTCGTGGTCGTCGTCATTTATGACGGCGAATACACCTGGCTCGAAGGCGTCGCCCTCATCGCCGTATACGGGATCATCGCCACGGCGTTCTGGTGGGGGTAGGCCTCATGAGGCGAAGCCGGTTCGACGCGCAGTAGCGTCACACGCCGTGCAACATCGAATGTCGCCCGGAGAGCCCTTTCCCCTCGGTTCGACCTATGACGGGCTAGGCACCAATTTCTCGGTGTTTTCGCAGCTGGCAGAGGGCATCGACTTGTGCTTGTTCGACGAGAAGGGACACGAGGAGCGCATCGCCCTCCCCGAAGTGGACGCCTACTGCTGGCATGGATACCTGGAGGGCATCGAACCCGGGTGCCGCTACGGGTACCGTGCCCGCGGGCCCTTCGACCCCAACGCAGGGTTGCGTTGCAATCCACAGAAGCTTCTGCTCGACCCCTACGCAAAGGCGGTCAGCGGGAGCGTGAAATGGGGTCAGGCCCCCTACGGGTACCCCTTAGGAGGCGACGACCTGGGCGAGGATATGACCGATTCTGCGTCATCGATGCCCTTGGCCATCGTGACGGACCCTGCCTTCGAATGGGGCGACGATCGCCGGCCGCGCACCAAGTGGCACCACACCGTCATCTACGAAACGCATGTGCGCGGTCTCACCATCAATCACCCCGACGTCCCCCCGGAAGTACGCGGAACCTATGCCGGGCTGGCCCACCCCGCCGTCATCGATCACATCACCCGTCTTGGCGTCACCGCAATCGAATTGATGCCGGTTCACCATTTCATTCACGACGACCGTCTAGCAAAGCTTGGCTTGCGCAACTATTGGGGTTACAACTCCATCGCTTACCTCGCACCCCACAACGGGTACGCGTCGCGCCCGGGTCATCGCGTGGTCAATGAGTTCAAAGCCATGGTGCGGGCCATGCACGCCGCGGGGATCGAAGTGATTCTCGACGTGGTCTACAACCACACGGCGGAGGGCAACCATCTCGGGCCGACGCTTTCGTTCCGCGGATTGGACAATCCCAGCTATTACCGTCTGGTCGAAGGCCAGCCTCGCTTTTATTCCGATACCACGGGCACCGGTAACAGCCTCAACATGCGCAATCCTCACGTGTTGCAGTTGCTCATGGACAGCTTGCGTTATTGGGTCACCGAGATGCGAGTAGACGGATTCCGCTTCGATCTGGCCGCCACGCTGGCCCGCCAGTTCCACGAGGTCGATCGACTTTCGGCGTTCTTCGACCTCATCCAGCAGGACCCGGTTATCAGCCAGGTAAAGCTCATCGCGGAACCCTGGGACGTCGGCGACGGCGGCTACCAGGTTGGTAACTTCCCCCCACTGTGGTCGGAGTGGAACGGCCGCTACCGCGATACCGTTCGCGATTTCTGGCGAGGCGAGGCAGGCACGGTGGGCGAGCTGGCCCACCGCATCACCGGCAGCTCCGATCTCTACGAAGCCACCGGACGGCGGCCCTGGGCCAGCATCAACTTCATAACGGCCCACGACGGTTTCACGCTCCGCGATCTCGTTTCCTTCAACGAAAAACACAACGACGCCAACGGCGAAGATGGCCGGGACGGTACGAGTGACAACCGGTCGTGGAACTGCGGTGTCGAAGGCGAGACCGACGATCCCGCCGTGCTGACACTGCGACGACGGCAGGTGCGCAACCTCCTGGCCACGCTCATGCTGTCGCAGGGCGCCCCCATGCTGCTCGGCGGCGACGAGTTCGGGCGCACTCAACAGGGCAACAACAACGCGTACTGCCAGGACAACGAGATCTCCTACTACGACTGGGAAAGCGTCGACGAGGACCTCCTCGAATGGGTCCGCCATCTCATCGACCTGCGCCGGCACCACCCTGTGTTCCGCCGCCGCCGTTTCTACCAGGGCCGCCCCGTGCGAGGTTCGCTCTCCGACGGAGAAATTCCCGACATTGCCTGGTTCCGACCCGACGGAGAGGAAATGACCGACGCCGACTGGACCGTGGGCTATGCCCGTTCGCTGGCCGTGTTTCTCAACGGAGATTCACTCCCCGATCTCGATCCGCACGGCCGTCCCGTTCACGACGAGTCCTTTTTCTGGATTCTCAATGGCTGGGACCAGGAAATCGACGTCGTCCTGCCCTCGATCGAGTGGGGTGAATCGTGGGCAGTCGCCCTCGACACCGCCACCAACCGACCTACACGTCGCCTCAACGGCCTGCTTCCAGCGGGCGGGAAAGTGCCTGTCGTTGGTCACCACACTGTGTTGTTGGAGCGGATATCCGCCGCTCGGCCACCCGCCGGCCGAGCCGGGGTAACACCCGTCGCCAACCGCTAGCGTCGCCGCCAGTGGACGCCCGCACCTTCCTCGGCCTCGAGCCAAGCGATGATCCCCTCCGCTGGCGGCTGCCGGTCACCGACGCCATCTCCAGCGGCTGGGGCCAGCTGTTCGGGGGCTGCGGCCTGGCAGCCGCCATCGTCGCCATCGAGTCCGTCACCGGACGCCACACCGTGTGGGCCAGCGCCCAGTACCTCCGTTTCGCTCAGACCGGCACGGTGCTCGACCTTGATGTCACCGTCTCGGTCAGCGGCTTCTACACCGCTCAGGGCCGGGTGACCGCCAGCTTCGACGGCCTGGAGATCCTGACCGTGCAGGTGGCCCTCGGCGATCGACCCGGCCTCGGCGAACGGACCCTCGCACCTTTTCCCGACGTCCCCGCACCGGGGAACTGCACGCCGCGCCAACTACCCGAGCCGGCGCGCCAAGGAGTGTTGCGCCGCGTGGAAACCCGCATCGCCCGCGGTCGGCCGATGCACGAAATCACCGAGCCCGGCAGCGGCCGGATCGCCCTGTGGGCCCGAGTGATCGACGCGCTGGAACCCTCCGCGGCGTGGCTGGCCGTGTTGGGGGACCTGGTGCCCGCCGGGGTTGCCGACGCCCGGGGAGTCCCCGGAGGCGGCAACAGCCTCGACAACACCCTGCGGGTAGTACGCCTGGTTCCCTCAACATGGGTGCTGTGCGAGATCGGGATCGATAGCATGGCGCGGGGTTTCGCCCACGGCTGGGGTCGCCTGTGGTCCGAGGACGGCACCTTGATGGCGACGGCGTCGCAATCGGTGATTGTCCGGTCGCACTCGGAGCGCCGCCCCCCTTCCGAGATTTCAGTGCCTCCCCCACTCTGAGCGAGTTTTTTCGAAAGAATGGGCCTCTGTCGCTACACTGAGCGACTATATGAGCGCCGACGAAATGACCCCCGCCTACGCCCGGCAGGTGGGCGAACGACTGCGGCACATCCGCAAGCAACAGCGACTTTCCTTGCAAGCAGTCGAGGAGAACTCCAAACGCGAGTTCAAGGCCTCGGTCCTCGGGGCCTACGAACGAGGCGAACGGATCATCTCGGTGTTACGCCTCCAGGCGCTCGCCGGGCTGTACGGGGTCCCGGTGGACCAGCTGCTGCCCTCCAACGGTTCTGGACCAGAGGTGCGAAGCCCCAGCTCGGGTCGCATCACCATCGACCTCGGCCGCCTGGCGCACATCGAGGGCCCAGAGCGCGAGACCCTGCAGCACTACGTGACCATGATCCAGCTCCAGCGGGGCGACTTCAACGGGCGAGTGATCACCATCCGCAACGACGATGTCTGCGCGTTGGGCCGCGTATTCGAGCGCAGCGAAGGTGCCATGCGCGAACGCCTCCGCGAGCTCGGCGTCTGCGTCTGAGCAACCCGACTCACACTGGCCAGCGGCCCTCGCTGCGGCGCGCTAGGAAGAGGGTATGGACTTCTCTCTCTCCCCCGTGGCTGCCGAGTTGCAATCCAAGTTGCTGGCCTTTATGGAGGAGCACGTCTACCCCGCAGAGGCGGATCCGGCCGGACACGAAGGCGGCGACCCGCACGCCGTGCCCCCAGTGCTCGCGTCGCTGAAGGCGGAGGCCCGGCGCCGGGGTCTGTGGAACCTTTTCCTGCCCTATAAGACGGAATGGACGCAGGGGTTGTCCAACCTCGACTACGCCCCCTTGGCCGAGATTATGGGGCGTTCGCACCTGGCATCGAGAGCCTGTAACTGCTCCGCTCCCGACACCGGCAACATGGAGATCCTCAATCTTTTCGGCACCCCCGAGCAGAAAGACCAATGGCTCGTCCCGCTACTCGAGGGCGAGATTCGGTCCTGTTTCTCTATGACCGAACCCGATGTCGCCAGCTCCGATGCCACCAACATCTGTTGCTCGATTGCCTCCGACGGCGACGACTACGTCATCAACGGACGCAAATGGTGGACCTCAGGGGCGATGGACCCCGAATGCAAGGTGGCCATCGTGATGGGCAAGACCAACCCCGACGCGCCCAAACACCGCCAGCAGAGCATGGTGCTCGTGCCGCTCGACACCCCTGGGGTCAACATCGTCCGCAACCTCACGGTGTTCGGCTACGTCGACCAGGAGGGCCATGCCGAGATCCGCTACGAGAATGTTCGTGTCCCCAAGTCGAACCTCTTAGGCGAGGAAGGTGGCGGGTTCGCCATCGCCCAAGCCCGGCTCGGCCCCGGACGCGTCCACCACTGCATGCGCTCCCTCGGTGCAGCGGAGCGGGCGCTCGAGTTGCTCTGCAAGCGGGCCGTCTCACGGACCGCTTTCGGTCGGCCACTCGCCGATCAAGGAGTCATCCACACCTGGATCGCCGACAGCCGAGTGGCCATCGACCAGGCCCGCCTCTACACCCTCTATGCGGCGTGGCTCATGGACACCGCCGGCAACAAGGCGGCGCGTACCGAGATCTCCGGCATCAAAGTGGCCGCCATCGACGCCGCCACCCAGGCCATAGACCGGGCCATCCAGGTGTTCGGCGCGGCTGGTGTCGGCCCCGACACCCCGCTGCCGCAGATGTACGCCAGCTTGCGGTCACTGCATTTCGCCGACGGACCCGACGAGGTGCACCGCCGCACCATCGCGCAGCGCGAGATCCGCAAATACGAGTAGCGGAACCCGGTCCCTATCGGCCGAACATGGCCAGCCACTGCGCTTCGCTGGTCGGCTTGAACACCATGTTCATGTCACGGACGGCCTCGATGGTGGCCGACGAGGGCGCCGAGTAACGGTGACCGGGGAACACCGCGGTGCCGTCGGGTAGCTCGGCCAACCGGCGCAGCGAGTGGTACATCTCCTCGGGGTCGCTCCCCGGCAGATCCGTCCGGCCACAGCCCTCCAGGAACAGCGTGTCGCCCGAGACCAACATGGGCCCCACTAAGAAACATTGGCTCCCGGGCGTATGCCCGGGAGTGTGCACCAGTTGCACCGACACCGCTCCGACCTCGACCTTGTCCCCGCCGGCGTGACCCACCACGTCGGTGGCCGACACCCCGGTGGTCGTTAGTATCGACGCGACCTCGGCGTCGTTGGCATGCACAGGCACTGAACGTCGGGCCAACAGCTCGGCGATGCCTTCCACCGAAACCCCCATGAAGGACCCGCCCACATGGTCGGGATGGTGATGGGTGACCAGCGCGCCGACCACCTCCATGCCGTCGTTGCCGGCGATGGCCAGGAGATCATTGACGTTGTAGGCCGGATCGACCACCAAAGCCTGGTGCGTTTGGCGATCGCCGATCAGATAGGCGAAGTTGACCATCTGGGTGGCCATCGGATCGCCGATTGCGAAGTCCCGGCCGGAGAGGAGTTGGCGGAAGTACAAGCGGTCATCGGACACGCCCGGATGCTACGCCGTGGGCCGCGCGTGGCGGGCGTCGAGCGCAGCCCGGATTTCAGTGACGACCCGGGCCGGTTCGTTGATGACGTCCCACCAGGTGTAGACGAGGAGGAACGTCCCGCCCAAGCGGATCCGGTTGCGCCGGCGTTCGTCCGCGGTCTTGTGTTCGGGGGAATGGTGGTATCGGAAGCCGTCGACCTCGACCGCCAAGCCGGGCACGATCATCGTGTCGAGGCGATAGCTCGCCGGCTCCCTCCCGTCCGGGTCACCCGTCGAGATGACGACCTCGGTGGCCATAGCCACGATGCCAACTCGCTCGAGCAAGCGCAACAGCCGGCTCTCGAGCACACTGGGACTGGGCCCGCCGCTCAGTCCCCGGCGCACCAAGGCAGCCCGCAGGGCACCAATCCCTCGCCGGCCCCGCCGGGCCACCCGATCCATCTCAGCTTCCAAACCCGGCGGGGTAACGAGGTTCACCGCCATGGCCCGGTCGATGGCATCATCGAGCTCGGAGGACCCGGCGACACCGGCCAGGTCGACGATGGTGCGCAGCGGATCGGTGCACGCCAGCCCGTGGCGAAATCGCACCCTGCGGTGGTCAAGGTCCGCCATACGGTGCACCTCGATGCCGGCCAGTCGGGGATCGTGACGCAGGCCAACCGACAGGGTAGGGACCCGCGGTGCCTCGCGGGCCAGGTCCCACCACCACGCAGCGGACCGGTGCGACACCACGGCGTCCGGTCCGACCGCCTCGCAAGCCGCCGCCAGCCTTGTCGTGGCGGTTATCGGGGCGCCGGCGATCCGGTAGACCCCGTGGTGCACTCTTTCCCATTCCGCTCGTTCGATACGACCAGAGATCTGTCGTGGGGTCATCCCGGCCCCGAGACATACGCGCCGGCTCACCACGCCGTGATGAGCGCGCAGGTGGTCCACCACGCTTGGCGGGAGTCGGCTCACATATTTCATGCTATCTCATGTGTTCCAGATGCTGCAGCTAAAGCTTGTCTCTGCGTACTTTCGGGGTCTCCGCCAACTTCTGGGGATCTGGCACCCTCCCCGCGCCAAACGCCCCGAAGTTGGGCCCGAACCCCACGGTTTGCACTGCGAAGTAACTGGAGGGCAGCGAAAGGCGAGCCGCCGGCGCCGCCATCGGAATAGTTGCACATGCAAGTATGTTTCACACGATGTAGCGTTTAGGTCGAAGAACAAGGAGGTCGGCGCATGCCGGCGGTAACAGTTGATGACATCCTCACGGTGAGTCCACTTGACGATTTGCTCGCCGGAGCACAGCGTCGGACGGTCATTTCGCTGACCACCGCGCCCTCAGGGCTCGAGGGCGAAGGGTTCCCCGTGCGGCGCGCTTTCGCGGGAACACCCATGGAGATGCTCGACCCTTTCATCCATATGGATCAGATGGGTGAGGTGGAGTACGCCCCAGGCGAACCTAAAGGAACTCCGTGGCATCCCCACCGCGGCTTCGAGACAGTGACCTACATCATCGATGGCACGTTCCAGCACCGCGATTCGGCGGGCGGCGGCGGTCTCATCACCAACGGTGACACCCAGTGGATGACCGCAGGAGCGGGCATCTTGCACATCGAGCGGCCTCCCCAGGAGCTGGTCGACAGCGGTGGGCTCTTCCACGGCATCCAGCTATGGGTGAACCTGCCGGCCAAGGACAAGATGGTGCCCTCCCGCTATCAGGACATCCGTGCCGACCAGGTCGGCCTGCGCCGCTCTCCCGACGGCGGGGCACTGCTGCGGATCATCGCCGGCCATCTGGGAACGAACGCGCATTCAGGCAACCCGGGGGGCGACGCCCGGGGACCGGGCCACACCTACACCCCCATCACGCTGGTCCACGCAACGGTGTCGCCGGGTGCCGAGCTCGATGTGCCGTGGCCTCGGGACTTCAATGCGTTGGTCTACGTACTGGCCGGGCACGGGTCGGTGGGCGCCGAGAAGCGGCCCATCCACACGGGGCAGTTGGCTGCGTTGGGCGCCGGCGACGTTATCCATCTGGGCGCAGACCGCGCGCAGGACCAACGCGACCCGGCGTTCGAAGTCCTGCTTCTCGGCGGCCGGCCCATCCGCGAGCCGGTTGCCACCTACGGGCCGTTCGTCATGAACAGCCGCGCCGAGTTGGCTCAGGCCTTCGAGGACTTCAACAAGGGTCTCATGGGGGTCGTCCCCCCCGACGAACGGTAAGTCCACCACGACTGCCGGGACAGCTGACGGCCGCCACCGGCCCGATGTACTGTCGGGGTTTCCTTCAGCCGCGGCGCGAACGGGCGAAATGTCGACTACGCAACCTCTACGACCCGGAGCCGCCCCCGACGGGGAGCACCTGACGCTGTCCGAACTGGTGCGGCGCACCGGTGTACCGGCCAGCACCATCCACCACTACCGGCGCGAGGGCCTGATTCCCGCACCGGAACGGGCAGCGGCCAACCGCTTTTGTTACCGAGAGGAACACGTCGAGGCCATCACCCTGATCCGGCTGCTCCGCGACCGGAGGGGCCTGTCCCTGGACCAGATCGCCCACGTGCTTCCCGAACTGCTGAGCGAGGGGACCCTGCCCGAAGAGTTGGAGACCGAGGTGGCGGAGATGGGCACCGAGGCCCGGGAACGGGTGATCGAGGTCGCCATCGAGCGCTTCTCCACCCAGCCCTACGCCGACGTCACCATCAGCGACATCGCCGCGGCTGCCGGCATGGCCAAAGGCAGCGTATACCGCCACTTCACGTCCAAAGAAGAACTGTTCGAAGCAGTCATCAACGAGTTGGTGGCCGACACGTCGTCGCGCTTCGCAGCCGCCGTGCGGGGCCTCGGCGGCTCCAGTGGCCTGGCCGACCGGCCCGACGAGGCCGCAGAGGTCTTCGCCGGGCTCGTAGCCAGGGCCATGCCCATCCTCCTCGAGTTAGGAGCCCGGGCGGCCAAGGGCCACGACGCCAGCGACGTCCTGGCCCGACAGGTCCTGCGCACCCTGGCCGAAGCGGCCGGCCGCCCCCTCGATGACCACGACCCCATCAAGGCCGGCCTCGGCATCATCGAGCGGGCGTTCGCCACTGTGCTGACCTGGGCTGTCGGCACCGACTGGCCTCCCGACGGCCCCGAACAACACTGAATCGACGGTCAGCGCCGATCGCGTGCATAGGATGACCACACGGTCACTTCCTTGAACACAGCGGGATCGCCCGTGGACGATCGATCTGCGCTTCCTCCGGCGGAGAGAGGCGAGGGTGCCGGCGCGCCCGACGCCATCCCCACGGCCAGCGACGTGTTGGGCCGAGCCGCTGGGGAAAACTTCCCCGTGGCGTTACGTGTCCTGCCCGCCGCTCTGCGCGGCGACCTGCTGAACCTCTACGGCTTCGCCCGGCTCACCGACCAACTGGGGGACGCCTATGGCGGGGACCGCTTGGCCGCCCTCGATTGGCTGGAAGAAGACCTGCGCCGCGCCCTCGTCGGCCAGTCCGCCCACCAGCTGGTGGCCCCCATAGCCGCCACTGTGGGCCGCCACCATCTCGACCCGGGCCCCCTCTTCGACCTGATCCAAGCGAACCGCCAGGACCAGACCACCACCTCCTACGCCACGTTCGACGACCTCATCGTCTACTGCCGGCTTTCGGCGAACCCGATCGGCCGCATGGTGCTGGGCATCTTCGATCAGGCGGACGCCCGCCGGGTGGAATGGTCCGACGCCATCTGTACCGGCTTGCAGTTGGCGGAGCACTGGGGGGACGTGGCCGAGGACGCAGCAGCCGGCCGGGTCTACCTGCCCCAGGACGATCTGGCCCGCTTCGGGGTCGACGAAAAGGAGCTCCACACGAACGCGCCGGCCCGGCCCGCCCTGCGCGCCTTGATGGCGTTCGAAACCGACCGGGCCCGCCGCTACCTGACCCAAGGCGCGCCCCTGGTCTCGTCGTTGCGGGGATGGGCCCGCCTGGCCATCAGTGGATTCGCAGGCGGCGGCTTCGCGGCGCTCGACGCCCTGGCCGGGGCAGACTTCGATCCGCTTGGCGGGACGCCGCACCGTTCGCCGCTGCGCATCGCCACCGCTGGTGCCGCGTTGTGGACACGACGCCCGAAGCGAGGCGACCGACCGTGAACCTCGACGTCGCTTACGCCCGCTGCGAAGAGATCACCAGCCTCCAGGCTCGGAATTTCTCCTACGGCATCCGCCTTTTGCACGATCCCGAGCGTCGGGCCATGTCCGCGCTCTACGCCGTGGCGCGCCGCATCGACGACATCGGCGATGGCGACGCTTCAGCGGCGGAGCGTTCCGCCGCGCTGGCCGCTGTCCGCGAGCAGCTCGAACATCTGGGCGACCACTCTGACCCAGATGATCCGGTGCTGGTGGCGCTGGCCGACGTCGCCCGGCGCTATCCCCTCCCCATTGGCGCTCTGGTCGAGTTGATCGAGGGATGCCAGATGGATGTCGATGGGGTGCGCTACGCCACCTTCGACGAACTGGTCGGATACTGCCGCAAGGTGGCGGGCACCGTGGGCCGCCTGTCCCTATCGATCTACGGGTGCGCCGACGCCGAGGCAGGTCGGATCCTGGCCGACGAACTCGGCGTGGCCCTGCAGATCACCAACATCGTGCGCGACCTCGTCGAGGACCGCGACACGATGGGCCGGGTCTACCTGCCGGCCGAGGACCTTGCCCGCTTCGACGTCGACGATGCGCTGAGGGGCAGTCCCGACGCCCTCGCCGCCCTGGTGTGTTTCGAGACCGGGCGGGCCGAGGAGCGCTATGAGGTCGGACTGCAGCTGCTGCCCCTGCTCGATCGGCGCAGCAGGGCGTGTACGGCCGCCATGGCCGGCATCTACCGACGCCTGCTCGATCAAATCCGGCGCGACCCGTTGTCGGTGCTCAGCCGCCGGGTCTCCCTGCCGGGTTGGCAGAAGGGGGCGGTAGCCGCCAACGCACTCATCCGGGGGGCCGCATGACCCGGCCGCTGGTTGTCGTGGTGGGCGGAGGGCTGGCGGGGTGCACTGCGGCACTGGACTGCGCGGACGCCGGAGCCGAGGTGGTGCTGTTGGAGCGGCGCAACCGGCTGGGCGGCCTCACCTGGTCCTTTGACCATGACAACTATGTCGTTGACAACGGACAGCATGTCTTTTTGCGCTGCTGTGACGCGTATCTGGCATTCTTGGCTCGCATTGGTTCGGCAGGCGACGTGTTCGTGCAGGACCGGCTCGATGTCGCAGTCCTCGACCCTCGGCCCGGCAGGTCCCCCCTAACGGCCCGACTTCAGCGCAACAAGCTTCCTGCGCCCGCACATTTGGGCCTGTCGCTCCTGGGTTATCGCCATCTTTCCGTGGTGGATCGTCTCCGGATCGGCCAGGCCGCCGTGGCGCTGCGCAACGTGGCCCTCGACGATCCGGCTCTGGACCGGGTCACCTTTGGCGAATGGCTGGCCGCCCACGCTCAATCCCCGACCGCCATCCGGGCGCTGTGGGACCTCATCACCGTGGCCACCATCAACCTGCCGGCCTCGGAGGCCTCGGCCACCATGGGGGCCAAGGTGTTTCAGACCGGGCTACTCACCGACGCCGAAGCAGCCGACATCGGGTGGAGCAGCGTCCCGCTCCGACGTCTGCACGGTCAACGATGTGCGACGGCCCTGGACCGGGCAGGGGTAAAGGTGCTCACCCGCTGCCGGGTTACCTCGGTGGGCGCCGGTCGGGTGACCCTCGATGACGGTGAGTCCTGGAGGGCCGACGCCGTCGTGGTCGCCCTCCCTCACACCGCGCTGCCCGAGGTACTCGATCCGTCAATCGTGGCCACTCGAGGCAACCCGGCAGGGTTGGGCACCTCCGCCATCGCCAACGTGCACGTGGTCTACGATCGCCCGGTCACCGACCTACCCTTCGCCGCGGCGGTCAGCGGCCCGGTCCACTGGGTCTTCGACCGCACTGTCTCGTCGGGCTGCGAGGATGCTGTCGGTCCCGGCAGGCGGCAGTACCTGGCGGTCACGATCTCGGCCGCCGACGCCCACATCGGCCAACCTCCATGGGAACTGGCGGACGCCGTCGTGGCCGCCTTGGCCGACCTTTTTCCCGCCGCCCGCGCCGCCAAGGTGCTCGACACGTTGGTGACCAAGGAGCGCACCGCCACCTTCCGGGCGGTGCCCGGCACCGCAGCCCAGCGGCCCGGGCCTATCACCAGTGTCCCCGGCGTCGTACTGGCCGGGGCGTGGACCGATACGGGATGGCCGGCGACCATGGAAGGGGCCGTGCGCAGCGGTCACGCTGCCGCGCGCGCTGCTCTGGTCGCAACAAGAACGACCCGACGACTCCCCGAGGAGGTGGCGTGACGCCGACGACCAGTGTTGATGAGATTCTTTCCCGCTCCCGAGAAGCCACCCAACCGGCGCTACGGGAGGCGGTCGGGCGCCTGCCGGCCAGCATCCGGCTCCTCGCTGCGTACCATTTCGGCTGGAGCGACACCAAAGGCAACCCGTTGTCGGGTTCGGTGGGCAAAGGCATCCGGCCCACGCTGGCCCTGTTGTCGGCCCGAGCCGCGTGGGCGGAAGCCGAAGTAGGCCTTCCGGGTGGTGTGGCCATCGAACTGGTCCACAACTATTCGCTCATCCACGACGACATCATCGACGGCGACCTCGAACGCCATCACCGTCCGACCGTATGGTCGGTGTGGGGAGTGGGTCCCGCCATCATCGCCGGCGACGCCCTGGAAAACCTGGCCCACCAGATTCTGCTGGAGGCTTCGCCCACCACCGGCCCCGCGGCCGCTGCGGCGCTCAGCGCAGCGACGGCCGAGATGATCGCCGGCCAGGCCGACGACATCGCCTTCGAGCAGCGGCGCAATGTCGGCGTCGAAGAATGCATGGCCATGTCGGAAGCCAAGACCGGCGCGCTGTTGGGGTGCGCCGCGTCGATCGGCGCCATCCTGGCCGCCGCTCCCGACGCCACCGTCGGCGCGCTGCGCGACTTCGGGCGCCACCTCGGCTTGGCCTTCCAGGCGGTGGACGACCTCCTCGGCATCTGGGGCGACCCGGGCCGCACCGGGAAACCGGCCGGCAATGACCTACGGAACCGCAAGAAATCCATGCCGGTGGTGGCCGCCCTGGCCGGCGGGGGCGACGACGCAGAGGAGTTGCGGGCCCTGATTTTGGGGGCTCCGGGTGACACCGGCGAGTTGGCGGTTCTCGACGATGAACAGATCGGGCGGGCCACGTATCTCGTCGAGGCGTGCGGCGGGCGCGAATGGACCACCGTGAGGGCCAAGTCCCATCTCGACTCGGCGCTCGGTGCTCTCGACCGGGTCCGGATGTCTGCCATACCGCACCGGGAGCTAGCCGACATCGCAGCCTACGTGGTGGAGCGAGAATCGTGACCGCGTGGTTGGAGACCGAGCCGGCAACGCTGGCGCCCTCCCTTCGTCTTGTCTTTTCGCCCGCCGAGGAGGCCATGCGAGCGGCGCGTGACCATCTCCTCGGATTGCAAGACGATGGTGGCTGGTGGAAAGCGGAGCTGGAAACCAACGTCAGCATGGACGCCGAAGACCTGCTGCTCCGGCATTTCCTGGACATCCTCACCCCGCACACCGCGGTAGCAGCCGGCCACTGGATCGCCGCGCAACAAGGCCCCGACGGGGCTTGGGCCTCCTTCTATGACGGCCCCGGCGACCTGTCGGTCACCGTCGAGGCGTACGTCGGTTTACGTCTGGCCGGGCATGCCCCCGACGCTCCCCACATGCGGGCCGCTTCGGCGTGGGTGCGGTCCCATGGAGGTATCGACGCGGCCCGGGTGTTCACTCGCATCTGGCTGGCCATGGTGGGCCACGGAGATTGGGAGCAACTCCCGGTGCTGCCCCCCGAGATCATGTTCCTGCCGTCCCGGGTGCCGCTCAATATCTACGACTTTGGATGCTGGGCTCGCCAGACGATCGTGGCGCTCACCGTGGTCTTCGCTCACCGGCCCGTTCGGCCACTGCCGTTCGGTCTCGACGAGTTGCGCACCACCGAAGCGGCGGCGATCCCGACGGTCAGCGGTTGGCGGGCCCGGGCCTTCGAACACCTCAACGGGCTGCTGCACCGCTACGAACGACTCCCCCGGTGGTTCATCCCCCGCAATGTGATTCGCCGGGCCGCGCTGGCTAGGGCCGAGCGCTGGATCCTCCGCCGCCAAGAAACCGACGGCTGCTGGGGCGGTATCCAACCGCCGTTGGTGTACTCGCTGATCGCATTGCACCTACAGGGCTACTCCCTCGACCACCCGGTGATGGCCGCCGCGGTGGCCGGCATGGACCGTTTCATCATCGACGACGAGGATGGCCGGCGGGTCGAAGCATGCCAATCGCCGGTGTGGGACACCGCGCTGGCCGTGGTGGCCTTGGCCGACGCCGGCGTGGACGCCCACCACCCAGCGCTCGAGCGGGCGGCGCGGTGGCTGGTCGGCGAGGAGGTCCGGGTCAGCGGCGACTGGTCAGTGCGCCGGCCCGGTCTTGCTCCCGGCGGATGGGCGTTTGAGTTTGCCAACGTCAACTATCCCGACACCGACGACACCGCGGAGGTGGTGTTGGCCCTGCGTCGGGCCGGGGCTCGCGACAGCGCCGGCATGGCCCGGATCGACGGGGCGTGCCGCCGGGGGATGCGTTGGACGATCGGCATGCAGAGCAGAGACGGAGGTTGGGCCGCGTTCGACGTGGACAACACGTCGAAGTTGGTCCAGGCGTTGCCTTTCTGCGACTTCGGCGAAGTGATCGACCCGCCCAGTGCGGATGTCACCGCGCACGTCATCGAGATGCTGGCCCAAGAACCGGGCGTGGCGCCGGTCGTGCTGCGCAGGGGAATCCAATGGCTGTGGGACCATCAGGAGGCCGACGGGTCCTGGTTCGGGCGATGGGGCGTCAACCATTGCTACGGCACCGGCGCCGTGGTCCCCGCGCTCATCGCCGCCGGCGTCCCGGCCACCGACACCCGACTGCGCCGGGCGCTGGCCTGGCTGGAGGGACATCAAAACAGCGACGGGGGCTGGGGAGAGGACATCCGCTCCTACCGCGACGTGGAGTGGCGCGGCCGGGGCGCCTCCACTGCTTCCCAGACGGCGTGGGCCCTCATGGCCCTTCTGGCCGCCGGCCGCCACGACATCGACGCCGTGCGCTCCGGGGTGCAGTTCCTCATCGACACCCAGACCCCCGACGGCGGCTGGGACGAGCCGCAGTTCACGGGGACAGGGTTCCCGTGGGATTTTTCCATCAACTATCACCTTTACCGGTTGGTGTTCCCCCTCACCGCCTTGGGCCGCTACGTGGCCGCGACGACGGGATCGCACTCCAGGTGAGCCACCCGCAATTGCTGGTCCTGGCGCCTCTGGCGGTGGAAGCGCGTGCCCTCCGCACGCATGATCCACGCGTGGTGGTGGAGCGCTGCGGCGCGGGGTCGAGGCGGGCGGCCGCCACGCTGCGCCGCCTCGGGCCCATTACTGACGCGGCGGCAGTGGCCGTAATGGGAGTGGCCGGCGGGCTCGATCCCCGGGTAGCTGCGGGCGATCTGGTGGTCGCCGACCGTGTTGTCGGTCCCGACGGGACCACGCTGCGCCGTCTCCCCTCGGCGGCATTGCTCAGCGCGGCACTGGCTGCGGCCGGCTTGCAGGTGCACACCGGTCCGGTGGTGACCACCCCCCGCGTGGTGCACGGCGCCGCGGAACGACGGGAACTGGCTGCGGCGAGCGGCGCCCTGGTGGTCGACATCGAGTCCGCCACCCTGGTGGCTGCAGACTGGCAGCGCCCCCTGGCCGTGATCCGGGCGGTGGCCGACACGGCGGGACGCGAACTGTTCTCGCCCCGCATTGTCCGCGACGGGGTCCGGGCGCTGGCCGCGTTGCGCCGCGCCGTCCCTGTCGTCGCGGGATGGGCTACCACCGCGGGGCCGCGTCGGGTGCTGCTGGCCAGTCCGCGGGCGTCGTGCGCGGGAGTGGAGCGGGCTGTGCGGACCGTGGAGCGCGCACTCGAACTGCGCGGAGCGCCGGTGTATGTGCGCCGCCAGATCGTCCACAACCGCCACGTGGTCGCCGACTTAGAAGCGCGCGGCGCGGTGTTCGTCGAAGAACTCGAAGCGGTGCCCGACGGGGCCACCGTCGTCTTCTCCGCCCACGGGGTATCCCCCACCGTGCGGAGCGAGGCCGGGGCGCGGGCACTTTCGATCATCGATGCGACCTGCCCGCTGGTGGCCAAGGTGCACAGCGAGGTGCGACGCTTCGCGGCGAAGGGCTATCAGGTGGTCCTGGTGGGGCACCGGGAACATGACGAGGTGGAGGGAACAGTGGGCGAAGCCGACAACATCGCGGTCATCACCTCTGCGGGGGAAGTGGCCGGCCTGGCCCCGGCAGACCCCACCCGCGTCGCCTACGCCACCCAGACGACCTTGGCCACCGACGAGACCCGTTCGGTCATCGAGGCGCTCACCGCCCGATTCCCGTCCGTGGTGGGCCCCCACGCGGCCGACATCTGTTACGCCACCCAAAACCGCCAGGACGCGGTGCGGGCCATCGCGGCCGAGGTGGATCTGGTGTTGGTGGTGGGTTCGACCAACTCCTCGAACACCACGCGCCTCGCCGAGGTAGCCCGGCGATGCGGGACGCGGGCCGAGGTGCTCGACGACGCCGGCCATCTCGATCTTTCGTGGCTGGCGGGCGCGGGCACCGTCGGGCTCACTGCTGGGGCTTCGGCCCCCGAACATCTAGTCCGTTCCGTGATCGAAGCCTTGCGCGGCCTCGGCCCGCTCGACGTCGAAGAGCGGGCCGTGACCACCGAAACCGTTGCATTTCCCCTTCCTGTGGAGGTTCGTTGATATGGGAGTACCCCTACGCCAGAGCATCAAGGTGGGCACCTATATGGCCCGTCAGAAGCTGGCCAAACGCGACAAGTACCCGTTGATCGTCGAGTTGGAACCCCTCTTCGCCTGCAACCTGTCGTGTAATGGGTGCGGCAAGATCCAGTATCCGACCGACGTGCTGCGCCAGCGTCTCAGCGTGGAGCAGGCGGTGGCGGCCATCGAGGAGTCGGGTGCGCCGATGGTGTCGATCGCCGGCGGCGAGCCGTTGCTGCATCCCGAGATCGACAAGATGACGCAGGCTTTGCTGGACAAGGGCCGCTTCGTGTACCTGTGCACCAACGCGCTGATCCTGGAACGCAAACTCGACCGCTTCCGCCCGCATCACCGCTTCAGTTGGGTGGTGCACATCGACGGTCTGCGGGAACGCCATGACGAGTCGGTGTCGCGCGACGGCACATTCGACAAGGCAATCGCGGCCATCAAGGCAGCCAAGGACAAAGGGTTCAAGGTCAACACCAACACCACCTTTTTCAATACCGACTCACCCAAGACGGTGCGCGAGGTGCTCGACTTCCTCAACGACGAGCTCAAAGTCGATCAGATGATGATCTCCCCCGGCTACGCCTACGAGAAGGCCCCCGATCAGGTGAACTTTCTTTCCACCCGACGCTCTACGGAGATGTTCGCCGAGGCGTTCGCCGACGGCCGGCGCAAGCATTGGCGGCTGAATCACAGCCCGCTGTTCCTCGATTTCCTGGAAGGCAAGGTCGACTTCGAGTGCACCCCGTGGGGTGTTCCGAGCTACTCGGTGTTCGGGTGGCAGCGGCCGTGCTACCTGATGGCCGACGGTTACACCGAGACCTACAAGGAGCTGATCGAGACCACGGACTGGGATCGCTACGGGCGGGGCAAGGATCCCCGCTGCGCGAATTGCATGGCGCATTGCGGCTACGAACCGTCCGCCGTCCTGGCCACCACCAAGTCACTCCGCCAATCGCTTCGCGCCGCAACGAGCGTGTAGCACAGCGCAGATGCGAGCGCAGGGGCAGCCTCTCGGTGGCCGTCGGGTGCTGGTCACCGGCGGTTCAAGCGGAATAGGGGCGGCGGCCGCGGTCGCCCTGCGCGGCGCGGGGGCATCCGTAGCGCTCACCGGGCGATCAACCGCGGCGTTGGCTTCGGTTGCGTCCCGCTGCGACAGCGGGTTCCTGGCGGCCGACCTGCGGGTCCCGGAGGCGGCGGAATCGGTGGTGGGATGGGCGTGCCACACCCTCGGGGGCCTCGACACCGTGGTCTGCGCCGCGGGCAGCGGGTGGGCCGGTCCGTTCGAGAAGATGACCGACGTCGATATCGACGCCATGATCGACGTCAACCTCCGGGTTCCCATGCAAACGGTGCGGGCCGCGCTGGGGGCGCTGCGCGATTCCCCCTATGGCGGGGTGGTCCTCGTCGGTTCGATCGTAGGTTTGGTGGGGGTGGCCGAGGAGGTGGCGTACTCGGCCGCCAAAGCGGGCCTGGCCGGTTTCGCCGACGCCCTGCGCCTGGAGTTGGGCGACACGCTGGCCGTGTCGCTGATCAGCCCTGCCGCGGTCAACACCCCGTTTTTCGACCGACGCAACCGGCCCTATGAGCGGCGGTGGCCCCAGCCCATGCCGGTGGAACGTGTGGCGGAAGCCATCGTGCGGGCGGTGATCACCGGTCAGCCGTCGAGGGTGATCCCCTCGTGGATGACCATTGCCGCCAAACTCCACGGGGTCGCGCCGGGCCTGTACCGGGTCCTGGCCCGCCGCTTCGCCTAGGCCTAGGCCGGCAACGAAAAGTCCAGTCGCTCGACCGCATCGAGGAACTGCGCCTCTGCGTGGCCTGGCGCTTCGACGGGCAGGGGTCGCGAGCGGTCGCCATCGGCCAGGAAGGAGGCGACGCAACGCCGAATCGACTCGGGGGTGGGTGAGCAGGCGCTGGCCCCACCGAGTTCCAGCTCGTGCATCAGGTTTTCGCGGCCATGTCCGGGCACCACATCGAGCAGGATGATGGAGCGTCCCATGGTGCGCGCTTCACGGCAGGTGTCACCTGAACTGGTCACCACCACGTCGGCGGCCGACATCAGCTCCGGCACCCGGTTGGTGTAGCCGAAAGGGACGATGGTCGGCCAGCGCTGCGCGGCCCGGCGCACCCGGCGCTCCAACGCTTCGTTGCTGCCGGCGACGGCGAGCACGGCGACGCCGTCCGCGGCCAATGCCGCGGCGGCCTCGTCCAAAGGGCCGATCCCCCATGCCCCCGACATCAACAGTACGCACGGCCGGTCCGGCTCCACACCCAGGTTGGCCCGCGCCTGTGTCGCGGACGGCGCCTGGTAAAACTCGGGCCGCACCGGGGCGGTCACCACGCGCACCGGGGCTTCGGGCCAATAGCGGCGCACCGATTCGCCGGCGGCCGCCGAGGTGACCAGAAACAGGTCGGTGTGCTCGTGGACCCACATCCGATGGGCGAAGGAGTCGGTCATGATGACCAGCGAGCGCAGATCGTCTCGCTGCGAGCGCAGGCGGGCCGCGGCGCCCGCTCCGGTAGCGAAGACGGGTACCAGGAGTTGCGGCTCGAACGCGGCGACCTCGGACACCAACGCGCCGTACATCTTGGCCACGGCCGCCTTCTCCGCGGCGCGCCCGAGGCGCCCGTCGTCGCGTAGCTGCGAGAAGTGGAAGGCGTCGTAGATGGCGGTGACCGACAGCAACCGGCGGAAAACCCACTCCCCGGCAGCCGACGCTCCCCCGCCGAGCAGTTCCATCGAGTCCACGATGCGGTACTCGACCCCGCGTTCGGCCAGCGCCGCCCCGCACGCCTCCGCCACCACATCGTGGCCTTTCCCCAGCGAACCCGAAACGAACAGAGCCCGTTGCAATACCGCCGGGGACGCGCTCACCCGGCGGCGCTCGACGGCCCGGTGCACAGTCGGTCGAGGGTCATCGGCACCAGACCCGCCGCGACGACGTCCTCGCAAAGCGGTCCGAGGGCGTTGAGAGCCCGGCGCGCCGATCCGGGCGGAGAGCTCATGTCCGAGTCGTGCAAGAGGACTACGGCGCCGGGCGCCAAGCCTGCGCGCACCGAGGAGATGACCGCCGCAGCGTCGGGTAGGGCCCATTCACGTCCCCACGCCGACCACAGGGCCAGGCGGAGCCCCCGCCGGCGGGACGCGGCCACGGTGCCCGTGCTGATCTGGCCGTAGGGGGGACGGAACCAGTGGGGGCGCACGCCGACGCCTTGGAGGCTGGCCAGGGCCCGGTCGAGGTCTGCGGCGATCCAGCGTGGGCCGGCTCCCAGGTGGTGTCGGTGCTCGTAGCCGTGGGTGCCGATCTGATGGCCGCGGGCGGCGATCTCCCGCACCACTTGGGGGTGGCGGTCGACGGCAGCACCGAGGCAGAAAAAGGTGGCGGGCCAGTCCAGTTCGTCGAGACGGTCGAGCAGGGCCGGGGTGGCGTCGGGAGAGGGGCCGTCGTCGAAGGTGAACGCCACTCCCGGTCCTTCGCCCCGCCAGGTGACACGCCCCATGTGGCGCAGCGACGTCCACTGGCCGAGGCTGGCCACACTGGGCGCCAGCTGGGCCAGGGCCACCGCGCCCGCCGCCGCCCCCAAGGCCAGCGCCGTACGCGGGCTCACGCCGCGAGCACGAGGCGTAACGCGTCGACCACCCGTGCCGCTTCGTCCTCGGTCATGTCGGAATGGACCGGCAAACAGACCTGGCGGGCGCAAAGATCCTCAGCCGCGGGCAGGGGCGGATGGCTGACGTCGGCAAACACCGGTTCGAGGTGGAGCGGGGTGGCGTACACCTCGCCGGAGCAGGCGACCCCGAAATCCTGGCGGAGGCGCCGCTTGAACGTGGCGCGGTCGATGCCGGGGGCCAGCAACACCGGGTACTTGTAGTAATTGCTGGCGCAGCGGGCGGGGGCAGCCAACAACTCGAGACCGCGCAGCCCGCGCAGTGCCGAATCGTAGAACAGCCCGATACGGCGACGGGTGGCCACGAACTCGCCCAGGCGAGACAGATGGACGAGACCCACCGCGGCATGCAGTTCGCTCATTCGCCACGCGGAGCCCATGGCCACGTGCCCACCGCCCAGGAAGCTGGCCTTGCCCTGGTCGCGGTAGAGGCGCGCCGCATCGGCGATGGCCCCGTCGGAGGTCGTGATGATCCCTCCCTCGGCGGAGGTGATCACCTTCGTGGGATAGAACGACCAGGTAGCGGCCCGCCCCCAGGTCCCCGCGGGGTGCCCATCCAAGGAGGCGCCGTGGGCGTGCGCGGCGTCCTCGATGAGCACCACGCCCCGCTGGCGGCACAGATCGGCGATGGCGTCCATCTGCGGGCTGATCAACCCGCCGATGTGGACCACCACGACCGCGACGGTTTCGGGTGTCAACGCGACGCTCACCGTTTCCGCCGAGACGGCCAGGCTGGGCGCCTCCACATCAGCAAAACGCGGGCGTCCACCGGCGTGCACGACGGCGGCCGCGGTGGCGAAAAACGTGTTGGCCGGGACGATCACTTCGCCCCCCTGCACACCCACGCAACGCAGGACGATCTCGAGCGCCGCGCTGCCCGACGCCACGGCGACCGCGTGGGGCGCCGCGTGAAGCTGCGCGAACTGCGATTCCAGTTGGCGTCCGCATTCGCCCAAGGTCAGCGATCCGCTCTGCAGCGCCGCGTCTATCAGTGCCAGTATCCGGGCTCGGTCCTCGGGGGAGAAGACGATGCGAGCCGGAGGGATCAGGGCAAGCTCGGCAGGGACCGGAGCGGACGGATCAATCACCCTTCGACGCTAGCCCGAGGCGCGGCAACCGGAGCAGCCGAGGTGGACTCGACCACGTGGGGCGACCGGCTGAGCAGGACCAGGCCGGTGACCATCAATGCGATGGCCGCCACGGCGAGCAGGCCGGTGGCGCCGTTGAAATGGACGACCTCGCCGAAAAGGCCGACACCTACCGCCGAGCTGACCACCGGGTCAGCGACGGTGATGATCGGGAGGGACACCGTGGGCCAGCCCGACTGATAGGCGCTCTGGCTCACCGTCAGGGCCACGATCCCCGCTCCTACCAGGGTGTAGGGCGTCCACGAAACGACGGCATGGGGAATGCCCCGGTCGATGTCGTGGGCGAAGGCCTTGGTGATGACCGCCATGGCGGCGTCCGCCAGCCCGGCAGCCAACCCCAGGAGGACGGCACGGGACCGGCCGGAGCGGCGGAGTCCGGCCACGGCCAGGACCACCACGGCGCCCCCCAGCGCGAGCAGCGAACCGAGCCAAGCGGCCAGCGAGGCGTTGGCACCTCCCGTGGTACGGGGCTGCGCCACGACCAAGAACAGCGACAGTCCGACCACTACCGCCCCCACGCTGGCCCACTCGATGGGGCTGATAGGCGAATCCGACCACAGCGCGGCAAGCCCGATGGTGAAGAGCAACGAGACGGTGATCACGGGCTGTACCACCACCAGCGATCCTGTCCGCAGGGCCAGGACTTGCAGGGAGAACCCGGCCATCTCCGCCACGATCCCCGCCAGCCACGCCGGGCGGCGCACCAGCAGCAACAAGATGGTGGGGCGGCCGGCCAGGCCCGACCCCGCGGAACGGGCGGGGCGCTGTTGGAGGGCGACCCCGACCCCGAACAGAGCGGACGAGAACACGGCAAAGACGAATGTCATGCGCTCGACCCCTCCTTTCACCTATTCGTGTGGCGACATTCTAGGGGGACCTTCTCGCAATCACTTTGGACATTCTAAGGTTGCCGTTTTGCGCATTCACAGGTTGGCAACGGACCAGCAACGACCCCGATATCAGAGGAGGGGAGGATACCGTCCGTCACGTCTCTCGAACCGCTCACCAACACCACTCCGTTCCTCCGACGGGCGTGGCACGCCGTCGCTCCTGCTCGCTCCCTGCGCGACGCCCCGCTCGGCGTGTGGCTGCTTGGCGAACCGTGGGTGGTGGTCCGCCTCCAGGGCCGTCTGGTGGCCTTCGAGGATCGCTGCCCGCATCGTCTGGCGCCGCTGAGCGCAGGCCGGGTGTGCGGCGACGAACTGCAGTGCGCCTATCACGGATGGCGCTTCGACGGGGACGGTCGCTGCAACGCCATCCCGGCCATCAGCGACGGCGATCACATCCCGAAACGGGCCACCCTGCGCCGGGCTTGGGGGGTTCAGGAGCATTGTGGCCTTATCTGGCTGGCCCCGGAGGAGCCACTGTGCCCGCCGCATCTCTTTCCCGAATGGGAAAGCCCCGGCTTCGAGCAGATCTGGACGACGATTGTCGACACCCCGGTCAGCGCCGGCCAACTCGTCGACAATTTTCTCGACGCCGCCCACTTCCCTTTCGTCCATCAGGGCACGTTCGGCGACCACAAAGCAGCGGCGGTAGTCGATGACGGCATTGTCAGGGAGGGTTGGACCGTCCGCACCGAGTTCTCCACGTGGTACCACAACTTCGACGACCCGCTGGTCGAGGCGGGAATCCACGACGCGGTACAGCCCCAGGGCCTCCTCAAACAGGGCAACGCCTCTCTCACTGTCTACTTGAGGTTGAGATTCCCGGTGACCGGAGCGACCTTCGGCATCTTGTTCTGCTGCACTCCGGAGACCGCCGACCGCACCCGTATCTACAAGCTCGTAGCCCGGGACGACTTGGCCGGCGATCTGCACCGGGCGGCCCGCACGGTGGCCGACGAGGACAAGATCCTGGCGGAGGATCTGGCGGTGCTCGAGCGTTACCGGGCCATGGAGTTGCATCTCGATCCGACCATCGAGTTACACACCAAGGCTGACCGGCTCAGCCTGGCGTGGCGCCGGCTGTTGGCGGAGTGGGCGAACACCGGACCGTCGCTCGCTGCGGGACCCGCGGTCAACCCTCTTCCCGTCGCCTGAGCGCAACCCACGGCCCGCCTGCACGCCGCTCGTCCTGAGAAGGCCTTGGCATGCGTCAGGATGGACCTATGGCCGTGTCACGGATCCTGATCGTGTGCAGCGGCAACATCTGCCGATCCCCGATGGCCGAAGCGGTGCTCAGCGCCATGGATGGCGGCCTGGTGGTGGACAGTGCTGGCACCGGAGGTTGGCATGAGGGCGAGAGAATGGACAGCCGCGCCCTCGACGCGTTGGCCACAAGGGGCTACGACGGCTCCGCCCACCGAGCCCGCCAGGTAGCACCCCGATGGCTGGCCCAGCGCGACCTGGTATTGGCCGCAGATCGCGGGCACCTGCGGGCCCTGCAGCGCCTGGCCACAAACGTGCCGGGAGCCGCCCCCATCCGCCTGCTCGGCGAGTTTGCGGGAAGCAACTCCGGCCTGGAAGCGCCCGGGGTACTCGACGTCCCCGATCCCTACTACGCGGGCCGCGACGAGTTCGCAACCTGCCTGGACCTGATCGAACGTTGTTGCGACGGTCTCATCAACGCCCCGATCATGAACAAGCGGTCATGAGCAAGCGGTCATGAGCGGGCAGCCATGAGCGAACGGTGGGCTGCCCTGCTCGGAGCCACGGTGAGCGAGGTGTGCTGGGAGCGGCGGGGGCAGGCCCGGTTGATCATGGACGGCGGGGTCGAGGTCTTCGCCAAGGCCGCCGCCGGACCTTACGGGGCGCGCAGCCAGGCCGCGGAGATCGCCGGCCTGCGCTGGTTGAGCGAACCTGGCGTGGTGCAAGTGGCCGAGGTGGTGGTTGACGGACCGGGGGCCATGGCCACCCGCTGGATCGAGACAGGCCAGGGCGACGTCGACGGAGCCGAGGAGTTCGGGCGGAGTCTGGCCCGCCTCCATCAGGTCAACCCCGGCTCCTTCGGAGCACCCTGGCCGGGTTGTATTGGTCCCCTGCCCCAGTCCAACCGCCCGGCGGCCGACTGGGTGAGCTTCTACGGCCACGAACGCCTGTTGCCCGCGTGCCGGGCGGCGGCAGACGCCGGCGCTTTGGACGAAGCGACGCAGCTGGCGGTGGCAGAAGTGGTCGACGCGCTCGAGGAACTGGCCGGCCCTCCTGAGCCCCCCAGCCGCATCCACGGCGACCTGTGGTCCGGCAACGTGGTGTGGCACCAAGACGGCAGCGCCTGGATTGTCGACCCTGCAGCCCACGGCGGGCACCGCGAAACCGACCTGGCCATGCTGGCGCTCTTCGGCGTGCGTTATCTGGAACGCATTCTGGGTGCCTACCGGGAGGAATCGCCCCTGAGCACGGGATGGCGGCGCCGTGTCGGCTTGCACCAACTCCACCCGCTGCTCGTACACGCCGCACTCTTCGGTTCTTCGTACGGCCGCCGGGTGGCGGACATCTCCGCAGAGCTGCTCGGCCGCAGCTAAGCCGAGCTGCGGTCGCTCAAGCCCACCAGGCGCCACGGTATCCCCCGCCGCCTGCGGATTCAGGGGCGCCTGCGGATTCAGGGCGCCTGCAGATTCAGGGGCGCAGTGAACTCAAGGCGGCGACCAGACCTTCGTCGGCCGTGCTGAGCGCTTCCTCCCAGTCGAACCAGCGCACTTCTTGGCTCTCGCCCGCAGGCGGCCGTGGCGTCTCATCGCCCACCACGGTGACCACGTAGCGCAAGTCGAGGTGGGTATGACCCCTTCCGCCGGGGTGCACATCCACGTGGGCCAGGACGTTTTCTCCGTCCCTGAGGATCACCACGAGGCCCGTTTCCTCTTGCGCCTCCCGACACGCAGCAGCCCAGGGGGTTTCGTCGCCGTCGATGTGGCCGCCGGGCTGCAACCACACCCCCAGCCGCCGGTGTCGGTGCAGCAACACCCCTTGGCCGCCGATCACGATGGCCGACCCGGTCACATGCGTCGGGTCGGCCTCGCGATCAAACGGCTCGGGCAACGCCGCGAGGGCGGCGAGGGCCCGCACCCGCGATCGCGCCTCACGCTGATCGAGCGGGACCCGTGCCTCCAGTGAACGCATCACCAGCGCCAGACGGGTATCCACTCCCTAGGGCCGAGAAAACTCGGCGACCACCGGCGCGATCTTGTCCAGATACTGCAGGGCGACCGATTCGTCAGCATCAGGAACGCCCAAGACCATCTCGGTCACACCCGCTTCGGCCATGGCGTCAACGGTAGCCTTGTCTGGCTTGCGGCCCAGCACCGAGACCCAGGGTTGGCCGCTGCGCCCGGCGTCCTCCCAGCGCTGGCGCAGCCCCCGGGCGGCTTCCAAGGAGCGGTCCTCGGTGGGAGTGGTGATCCACCCGTCGGCGTGGCGGGTGATCCAGTCCAGCGTGCGATCGGTTCCCGCCGCGCCCACCAGGACCGGGATGGGCGACTGCACCGGCTTGGGCCACGCCCAGCTCGGGCCGAAGCTCACGTACTCACCCTGGTAGGAGGCTTCTTCCTCGGTCCATAGGGCTCGCATGGCGGCCAGGTACTCGGCCAGCACGGTCCGCCGGCGCTCCGGCGGCACGCCGTGGTCGCGCAGCTCCTCGGTGTTCCAGCCGAAACCGACGCCCAGCACCACGCGGCCCCCCGAAAGGAAGTCGAGGGAGGCGATGGTCTTGGCCAGCGTGATGGGGTCATGTTCGACGGGCAGGGCGACCGAGGTCCCCAGGCGGATGGTGGAGGTCACCGACATGACCGCGCCGAGGGTCACCCACGGGTCGAGGGTGCGCATGTAGCGGTCATCGGGCAGAGAAGAGTCGCCGGTTTCGGGGTGCGGGCTGGTGCGCGCCGCCGGGATGTGGGTGTGCTCGGGCACGTAGAAAGTGTGGAAGCCCCGTTCCTCGCAGGCCCGTGCCGCCACCTCGGGACGAATCCCGCGATCGCTCGTGAAGAGCGCTAATCCGAACTCCATTGACCTTCCCCGTTCTCATCGGCACACCTGGCGCCACGCCAGTCGTAGATCCTGATTCTAGATCGGTAGGATGCGCCGACGCCGGTCCAGGATTAGGCCTGTACCGATGACCCAGGGGGAAGACGCGCTATGAGGACACCGCTGGAGCTCGCTGAAGCTTCATTGGAAGCCACCCGCAACCTCGACCGTGACGGCTGGCTCGCCCTGTTCGAACCGGACGCCACGCTGGAGGACCCGGTGGGACCGTCGCCCACCGATCCCGAGGGGCTCGGCCATCGCGGCATCGAGGGCATCACCGCCTTCCACGACAACGTCATCCGCCACTTGGAAAAACTCGATTATGAAATCGAACGGTCGTACACCTGTGGCGACGAAGTGGCCATCGTGGTGAACTTCCAGATCCAGTCCGGGGGCAGCAGCATGGACATGGACCTCATCAACATCTACAAGCGCTCGCCGAACGGCAAGCTGCAGTCGCTGCGCTCCTTCTGGGACGGTTCGCGCCAGCGCCCCTGAGGCTAGGGGCCCTCAGCCTCTCGAGGCGACCGCGTCGACGGCCCGGCGGGCCCCTTCCACGCACAGGGCCATCTGCTGTTCGGTGATCACCAGCGGAGGGCAGAAGGCCAGCGTGGAGGCGCCCACCGGGCGGGCGATGACCCCTTCGGCCAACAAGGCGTCGCGCACCGTCGCAGCGTCGAGACCGGGTGCCAGACCCAGAGCCCAGATGCCCATGGTGCCGCGGGTCTCTACGATCCGTTCGCCGTCCACCAGTCCTGACAGTCCCGCCCCGAGATGCTCGGCGATGCCGGCCGCCCGGGCCAGCAGGCCCTCTTTTTCGATGATGTCGAGGTTGGCCAACCCGGCGGCGGCGGAGGTGGGATGGCCGCTGTAGGTGTAGCCGTGGCGGAGCACATAGGACTCGTCGGCCTCCAACGGTTCGCGTACCGCGGGTCCCACCAGCACCCCGCCGAGGGGCAGGTAGCCCGATGTCACGCCTTTGGCAAAGGTCACCAGGTCGGGCCGGACACCGAAATGCTGCGAACCCCACCACTCCCCCAGGCGGCCGAAACCACAGATCACCTCGTCGATGATGAGGTAGGCGCCCCAGGCGTCACAGCGCCTACGCAACTCCGCGAAGTAGCCGGGGGGTGGCGGGAACACGCCGCCTGCGCCTACCACCGGCTCGGCGATCACCGCGCCGATGCGCCCCTGCGCCACCTCGGCCAGGCCGTCGAGGGCGGTCGGGTCGTCGTAGGGAACCTGCACGATGTCCGGCAACAGGGGCCCGAACCCGGCCTGGTTGAGCGGCAGCCCGGTGGCGGTCATGGCCCCGTAGCTGACCCCGTGATAGGACGGCACACGGCTGATCACGACCGTCCGCTCGGGGTGCCCGGCCTGCACATGAGCCGCTCGGGCCAACTTGATGGCCGTCTCCACCGACTCCGAACCGCCCGAGGTCAAAAAGACCCGCGCGTCGGGCATGGGAGCCAAGCCGGCCAGCCGCTCGGCCAGCGCATCGGCGAGCGGGTTGGTGAACCGTTCGAAACCGTGGAAGGCGTCGAGCCGGCGCAGCTGCGCCGACACTGCGTCGGCGATCTCCGGGCGGCCATGGCCCACGTTTGAGTACCACAAGCTGCCCAGCGCATCGATATAGCGCCGGCCGTCGGCGTCTTGCACCTCGGCCCCGGCAGCCGCCACGATATTGAGGAAACTGCCGGTGCCCGCCGCGGGGCGGGCGAACGGATGAAGCAACGCGGGGACGTCCGAACGGAGGGCATACGTCATGGGCCCCATCCTCGCGCTCCTCGGCACCGGGTTCGGGACCCCGTTGACAATCGGGTACTATGACATGCAGTTGCGGCGCCGATCCAGCACGGGGCGTCGATTGTGTGTTGTCGTTTGACGGCGGTGATCCGTTCCCGCCACCCCCTCGTGCGGAGAAATCGGAGCTTTACCGTTGTCACTATCCCTGGGCGTCACTGACGCCTCCTCCACTTCTGCCGCGGGTCCGGTGGGCCCCAGCTTCGCCGAACTGGGCCTTCCCGACGACCTGGTGGCCGTCTTGGCGGCGCGGCGCATCACCCACCCGCTGCCTATTCAGGCGGCGACCATCCCCGACGCCCTGGCCGGGCGCGACATCAGTGGCAAGGCACCCACCGGGTCGGGCAAAACATTGGCTTTCTGCTTGCCCCTGGCCGCCCGCCTACCCAAAGCCAAGGCCTACCGGCCCACCGCGCTGATCTTGGCACCCACCCGGGAGTTGGCCTCTCAGATCGCGGATGAGTTGCGGCCCCTCCTCAAGGCCAAGCACCGCCGGGCACACGCCTTCTATGGCGGCATCGGTTTCGGCGCACAGATCGCCGCGCTGCGCTCCGGCGTGGACGTGGTGGTGGCCTGCCCGGGGCGGCTCGAGGACCTCATCTCGCAGGGCCACGTGCAGCTGTCCGATGTCCGCATGGTGGTCATCGACGAAGCCGACCGCATGGCGGACATGGGCTTTCTGCCGGCGGTCCGCCGCTTGATGGACCGCACGGCGCCCGATCGCCAGACCCTCCTGTTCTCGGCCACCCTCGACGGCGACATCGACGTGCTGGTGCAGCGCTACCAGCGCAGCCCTGCCCGCCACGAGGTCGAAACGCCCGACGACGAGGTGGCCAACGCCACCCACCAGTTCCACGCGGTGGCCCGCGACGACCGGGCCACGCGCTGCGCGGAGCTCGTGACCTCGGCTGGGCCGACAGTGGTCTTCGTGCGCACCAAGCACGGCGCCGACCGCTTGGCCCGCCAGCTGGAGCGTTCCGGGGTGCCTGCGGTGGCCATCCACGGCGACCGTTCCCAGGCGCAGCGCGACCGGGCACTGGCGACGTTCAAGTCCGGCAAAGCGTGGGCCCTGGTGGCCACCGATGTGGCGGCCCGGGGCATCCATGTCGACGGGGTGGCCTGCGTCCTGCACTACGACCTTCCGGGCGAAGCCAAGGATTACGTGCACCGTTCGGGCCGAACCGCCCGCAACGGCGCCGAAGGCCTGGTCATCTCCCTGGTCAGCCCCGACGAGCGCGGCGCAGCCCGCCAACTGGTCCGCCAGCTGGGCCTGCACATCGAGATGGTGGGCGACCACGGACCTGACCAGAGCGCGTCCCGGGCCGCCTCCCCCCGCCGCGGCCGGCCGGCCGGAGGCGGCTACCCGGGCCCCCGCCCGGCAGGGGCCCGGCGCAGGGCGCACAGCGGTCGCTGAGGGCTTCGTCTCCTCCAAGACGCAATCTACGAAGCCTTGTGCATCGCGTCGCCGAGGCGCATAACTTCGAGGAAGAGTTTCTCGCGAGAGGGGTGGGTCGTGGGTGGACGTCGCTGGTCTGGTCGTTGCGCTGTCTCGTTGGTGGGCTCGGTCGCCTTCGCAGTGGCGTCGTCGTGGGCGCTGGCCGCTCCGGCGGCCATGGCTATCCTGCCGCCGCAACCGGCGGGCTGCGGCTTCACCCTCTCCAGTTCGGTGACCACCAACGGAGCGGCGGGAACCCTGGGGTTGAGTATCGCCACCGCACCCGCCGTGGCGTCCCAACAGTGCTCCACCACCGTCGATGCGACCAGCACCATCGCCACCACCTCGGGCGTGGCGGCCACCGGGGTGACCAACAACCCGCTGTCGCAAACACTGACACTGACCTTCGCCCCCAACCGCCTGCCCCAACCCATCGTGGTCGAATGGACCGGGTACTGCACGAGCGCCGGCGGGCCCGCCGAGTTGATCACCCATGCCGGGGGCCAGCAATCGGTCGCCCCGCTGGGCGTCCAAGAACCCTGCTCCGAAAAAGGTATTTTCCCCTCCACCCTCGAAGCGACTGCGGTGACCCCGGCCAGCGTGGTGGGCATCGCGACCGCCCCCGGAGACACCGGGTATCGAGGGGTGGCCACTGACGGGGTGATCGGCCAAGAGGGCACACCAACCATCACGGTGCCCAACCCGGCTACCTCGCAGGTGTGGCCGAGCGGCATCGGTCCCGCGGTGGCCATTGCGGCGACCCCCGCCGGCAACGGAGACTGGGTGGCTTCTGGCGACGGTGACGTCATCGACTACGGAACCGCGGCCAATCACGGCTCCGCCGGCGCCCTCCACCTCAACGCCCCTATCGTGGGGATGGCCGCTGACCCGGCGACCGGGGGCTACTGGCTGGTGGCCGCCGACGGCGGCGTGTTCAGTTTCGACGCCCCCTTCCTCGGCTCGGCCGGCGGCCAACACCTCAACGCTCCGGTGGTGGGGATCGCAGCGGCTCCCGACGGGAGTGGCTACTGGCTGGTGGCCGCCGACGGCGGCGTGTTCTCCTACGGCGGCGCCCACTTCTCCGGCTCCGCGGGGAGCATTCCCCTGAACTCGCCGGTGGTAGGCATGGGCGCTGATCCCGCCGGCGGCTACTGGCTCGTCGCAGCGGACGGCGGCGTGTTCAGTTTCGGCGCACCGTTCCACGGCTCCGCTGGCAGTGTGCACCTCAACGCGGGCGTGTCGGGGATGGCGGTCACCTCCGACGGCGGCGGCTACTGGTTGGTAGCCGCCGACGGCGGCGTGTTCAGCTACGGCGACGCCCACTTCTTCGGGGCGCCGCTGGCCGGCGCCAGCAGCTAGGCCTGGCTGAGCTGCATCAGTTCCACCCGGACGCCATCGGGGTCAGCCACAAACACCAGCTCGACCGGACCGATTTTGCTGCGAGTAGCGGTCAGCACGGTGCCGCCGTGCGCCTCGAGATGCTCGATGGCCGCATCGAGGTCGTCGACGTTCACCGCGAAATGGGTGAAACCCAGTTGGTTACGTTGCGCTGAGGGGGAGCCGTGCGCTCCGGGCTTGGCGTAGTGGAGCAACTCGAACTCGAAGCCATCCTTCTTCACGAAGTGCGCGCTGAACTCCACCTCGCCACCGATTTCCAGGGCATCGGCCCACTCGGAGCCGACGGGCGGCACCATGGTCGTTTCGAACCCCATGCCGTCGACCCAGAAGCGCAATGACCGCTCCAAGTCAGTCACGCAGATTCCGATGTGGTGTGGAATGATTTCCATGAACGCTGCCCCCTTGCCTCGGCCGTTGTGGTCGCTGGCGCACGCTAGCAACCGGGTCTGCGCAGCGATGGAACGCTACTCGCCGACCTCGCCGTCGGTCAGCTCGCGCACAATGTCGAGCTGACCGACGTGGCGGGCATACTCCTGGAGGAGGTGAAAGAGAATCCAACCCAGAGTGGGCACGCTCGCACCCTCGGCGAACCGCCCGCCGGTGCGGGCCCGATCGGTCAGCTGGGTGCCGTCCACCAGGACGCGGGTCCGTTGGCCAACCGCTTCGAGCCGGGCGATGACGTCGGCCGTCCGCTCATCCGCGGGAACCTGCCAACGTCCCTTGGCCGGATCGTCGTCCCCCCAGGGGTCGGGCACTTCTTCGCCGGCGAAACCCCATTGGATCCAACGCCGTTCCATATACACCAGGTGCTGCACCAGCTCGAGAGGCGCCCACCCGGACGGGAGGCGGCTGGAGCGCAGATCGGCTTCGTTCATCCCGGCGATCTTGCGCAGCACTGTCGAGCGGAGGTACTCGAGAAAACCGAGCGCCAGCTCCAGGGGATCACTCAGCGCCTCCGAGGGTTCCGGCGTCCCCCGTCCAGGAGTCGTCATCGCGGGCCGCGTGTTTCGCCGAACAGATCGAGCATGGCCCGCCACGAGCGACGGTCGGCCGCCGCATTGAACGCCAGGCCCGGCGTGCCCAACGCGTCGACGCGGGGATTGGTAAAGCTGTGCCCGGTCCCGCCGTAGAGCTCGAGCCTCCAATCGGCGACGCCCGCCTCGGCCATCTCTGCCTCGAAAACGTGGCGTTGCTCGGCGCTGACAAAGGGATCGTCCGCCCCCACACACATGAGGACGCTCGATTTGATGTTGCGCGAGGCCTGCGAGTCGGGCGCTCCGAAACCTGGATGGAAACCGACAATGGCCTGAAGGTCCGCGCCCGAACGGGCCAACTCCAAACACATGGCGCCCCCGAAGCAGTATCCGATGGCGGCCACCCATGAGGGGTCCACCGAATCCTGGGCCAAGAGCACGTCGAGGCCGGCCCGGGCCAGACGGCGGACGAGTTCGGGCTCCGCGCTCAACAGCCCAAGCCGTTTGTACATCTTGTCGGGGGCCAGCACCTGGCCGTCGCCGTGATAGTCAAGAGCGAACGCGGCGTATCCCAACCCGGCCAGGCGGATGGCCCGCCCCTTGGCGTGCTCTTCGAGCCCGGGGCCCTCATGGCACACCAGCACCGCAGGCCGCAATCCGGGCTGAAGGTCGTCGATGGCGAAACAACCGACCATCCGCTGGCCGTCGACCTGGTAGTCGATGTCCTCGATACGCATGAACCGACACTAACGGCTGCCTACTCAGCTGGCAGAGGCCTCACGGCTCGACGACCACGCCCGCAGGCCGGCATCGGTGAGGATCCGGGCGAACGCGTCCTCTGCCGCCCCCACCAGCGGGGCGTCGGATCCCAGCTGCGCGCTGGTCAGCGGTGGTGGAGGAGACGAGCGAAACCGCATCAGACCGGCCAAGTAGGCCGCGGACATCTCGTGGCCGGCGACGCGCAGAAGATGCTGGCCGAGCCCCCCGACGGTGACGATATGAGGATCAAACGCGTTGACCAGGCCGGCGGCGCCCCTTCCTAGACAGCGGGCCAAGGTGTGCACGGCGTCGAGTTCGGGCACCTTTCCGTTCTGGGCGGCGCGCAGCACCGCTCGGGCGTAGCTGACCTCGTCGGCCGGCTCTGGGTGCGCCAGCGCGCGGGCCAAGGCCAAGCCGTCAAGGCTGGTGTTCCAGCAGCCGGGCGCGCCGCAGCGACACCGTTGCTGGGGATCGCCGAAGGGCATGTGCCCGAACTCGCCGGCCATCCCGCTCGCCCCGACGAGCACCCGGCCCCCTTCGATCACCGCGCCGCCCACGCCGGCATCCATATAGAGATGCAGGGCGGTGCCGGCTCCCCTAGCCGCACCCCGCAGCGACTCCCCGACGGCCGAAAAGGTGGCGTCGTTGCCGACCAGAAACGGGCAGTCCTGGTCGTAGCGACTCCACAGCACCGACAGGTCGACGTCACTCCACCCCAAGTTCGGGGCCTGTACCAGCCGGCTGCCGGTCACTGTGCCGGGGACGGCGACCGCCACCGCTCGAATCCGCTCGCCGTAGGCGCTGTCGAGCGCAGACAGCCCCTCGCGCACCGCGGCGAGGACTGCCGCGAGATCACGCTGATGCGATCCGGTGACCGACGCGACCGGCGCGCCGCCTATCTCGATAGCCGCCACCTGCCATGTTTCGTGGGCGATGGCCGCGATGGCGACCAGTGGACCACGGGGATGGGGATGCAGCACCGTTGTGGGCCTGCCCCGGCCGCCCGTCGGCGGCGCGGGGCGCTCCTCCAGCAGATCGAGAGCGGCCAAGCGGGCAACGGTCTCCGCCGCGAATCCGCTCGGCATCTCCAGATCACGGACCGCAGCCGCCCTGGTGATCCCCACCCGGGCATGCACGGCCCGCAGCACCGCCGCTTGACTTGACGCTCGTGAAGTCGATCTCACCACCGACATTCTCCTGGACCAACCAATAAACTCGCTACACGAGTATATTATCGTATCCATGGACGAGGTGCGCAGGCGCTCTCCGCTCGGACGCTACCGAGCCGGCGCTTCATCCCAGGTGCCGTTGGTGGCGTTGGCCACCGCAGCATTCGTGTATGTGACGGCGGAGACGCTGCCCATCGGCCTGTTACCGCAACTGGCGAAAGGCCTGCACGTCCACGAAGGCGCGATCGGCCTGTTGGTGACGGTCTACGCGGCGGCCGCCGGGCTCAGCGCCATTCCCATCACGGCGTGGGCCAGCCACCTCCCCCGACGCCGTGTGGTGATCGGCGCGGTGGCCGTATTGGCCTGCTCGCAGCTCGTCATGGCGGTCGCCCCCGACTACGCGGTGGTCATGGCCGCCCGGGTGGTGTGCGCCTTTGCCCACGGAGTGTTCTGGTCCGTGCTGGCCCCCATGGCAGCCACCTTGGCGCCACCGGGACGAGCGGGACGGGCCACCGCAGTGGTCTTCACCGGAAACTCGTTGGCGCTCGTGCTGGGCACCCCGCTGGCCACCGCCCTGGGCGACCTGGCGGGATGGCGGGTGGCGTGTGTGGTTGTCGGTGCGGCGGCCATCGCCAGCGTGGCCGCACTTTCCGCAGTCCTGCCCACCGTTGAGGCTGACGCGGCGGACGGCAATCTGCGCGCCCGGATGGCCGCCGTTCCTGCGTCCCTGCGCAGCCGGTCCCTCTTCGCGGTGTGTGCAGTGACGGTCCTGGTGGTCATCGGCCATTTCACCGCCTACACCTACATCGCCGCCCTGGTGCGCCGCGACGCAGGCCTGAGCGGCGTGATCCTCTCCGCCGTCCTCCTGGGCTACGGACTGGCCGGGGTGGGCGGGTTGGGACTGGCGGGCTGGGCCACCGATCGCCGCCCGAGAGTCGCGGCCGCCGCCTGTGCGCTGGCCGTCACCGCAGCCCTCGGGGCATTGGCCACGGTGGCCCCTGGCTCCACGGTGCTCACGGTGGCCGCCGTGGCGGTGTGGGGGGGCGGGTTCACCGCACTCCCGGTGTGTCTGCAAGCGGCGGTGCTGCGCGTCGCCCCGCAGGGCGCGGACACCGCATCAGCCCTCTATGTCGTGGCGTTTCAGATCGGGATCGGGGGTGGCGCCCTGGCCGGTTCGCTTCTGGTCGACGCCGGGCACCTGGCCGCTTTGCCGGCGACGGGCATGGCGAGCGCCGCGGTGGGCGCCGCGGTCGTGCTGGCCGCCCGGCGGGCGTTTCCCCGCTCGGCCCGCCACTCGGGCGCGCCGCCCGGCGACGATCCGGCAACGGCGCGCATCGGCGATGCGACGCCCTATGTTCTGGGGCACCGCACGGCACAAGGACTCTGATGACTGCGACTACGGCACCCCCGCCAACCGACAGGTCACGCTTCGCCCGACTGTGGCAGCGAGAACTGGACCACTACCCCAGCTTCGGCCCGCGCATGGTGAGCCTAGGGATCGTGGTGTTGACCACGATCCTCTTCTACTACCAGTACTACGCCATCAGCGGGGTGGGCGACCAGGTGATCGCGGGGACGCACATCTCCTTCGTCTTCTTTGTCAACATCAACGTGGTCTCCGCGTTGCTCAGTGCACTCACCTCCATAGCCGCGGGCATCACCGACCGCTACGGCCGAGCCAATGTGGTCACCCTGGGAGTGCTGCTGTGTGCCCTGGTCTGCCTGTTTGGCTTTCCCAACGTCCACTCCGGTTGGGGCGTGGCTGTGCTCTATACCCTGCTCGGGGGCATCGAGGGGACAGTGCTGGTTGCCACCCCCGCGCTCGTACGCGATTTCAGTCCGCAACTGGGCCGGGCCTCCGCCATGGGCTTTTGGACGCTGGGGCCGGTGGCCGGAAGCCTCATCGTCAGCGTCGTGGTCAGCAATACCATCACCCATCTGACGGCCTGGCAGGACCAGTACATCATTGCCGGATGCGTCGGGCTGGGTGTGTTCGTCATCGCCGCCCTATGGTTGCGAGAACTCCCACCGGCATTGCGCGACCAGATCCTGGTAAGTGAACGCGACCGGGCTCTCCTCGAGGCGCGGGCCAAAGGAATCGACGTCGAAGCGGCCCTGAAAAAGCCGGTACGCCAGATGTTGCACCTCGACATCGTGGGCTCGGCGTTGGCCATCAGCCTGTTGCTGCTCATCTATTTCGTAGCGGTCGGCTTCTTTCCCATCTTTTTCCAGACCATCTTCAACTACAGCGCCTCCAAAGCGAACGCCCTGGGCAACTGGATGTGGGGTTTCCAGGCCGGATCGCTCATCATCATTGGCTACCTGTCGGACCGAATCCGGGTCCGCAAGCCGTTCATGCTCGTCGGCGCTCTCGGCGCCATCGTGTGTACCTACGTCCTCATCGACCACACGGCTCAGCCCCACACCAGCTACTACAGCTTTGTTGTGCTCCTCGTCGTGCTGTCGATATTCATGGGCATGGCGTTTGCCCCGTGGATGGCCAGCTTCACCGAAACCGTGGAACGCCGCAATCCCGCACTCACCGCAACCGGATTGGCCGTGTGGGGTCTGATCATCCGGGCGGTGGTTACCATCTCGGCGTTCATCCTGCCCTATGTGGTGAACACGGTGACCACGCTGGTCCAGGACGGACCCGCGGTGGAGGCCTTGGCCAACGGCCAGGATCCTTCACTGAACGCCAGCCAAAACGCGTTTGTGAAGGCGGTGGTGGCCGACCAGTCGATTCTGGGGAAGGTGGCTGGAGCAGCCAAATATTCCGAGCAGGTGGAGGCCGCGTCGAAACTGCCACCCGCAGCCAGGACTGCCGCCCTGGCCACCGTGCCGCCGGCCGATGTGGCCTACCTCAACGAGTACGGCACCCCTTTGCAGGATCCTCCGGTATTGGCCGCGCTGGCCAAGCTTGAGGCCAAAGGACCGGCCGTGGAAAAGGCGGTTGCCGCCTCGCCGGGCCAGTGGCAGACGTACTTTTGGATCGCGTTGGGCGGCCAGGTCGTGTTCATCCCGCTCATTTTCCTGATGGCCGGGTTCTGGGATCCGCGCAAAGCCAAACGACAAGAAGAGGAGCACAACGCCATGGTCGGTGCCGAGATGGCCAAGCTGCTCGCCACTCAGGGAGGACCTGCGGATGCCTGATTTTCCTTACGCCGAGCGGTTTCCGGTCAACCGGAAGTTCCCCGAGTCCGGTCGAGCGCGCGCCGACGTGTTAGCGCAGCTGCGGACCATGGCCACCGAGGAGGACGCCTTCTGGGAGACCGGCAAATGCTCCGGCACCATGTACTGCGGCGACCACGAGCACTATGACTATCTGAACCAGGCCTTTGCGTTGTTCGCCCATGTCAACGTCCTGCAGCGGGACATGTGCCCGAGCGCCACCAACTTCGAGGGCGAGATCATCGCCATGGCCCTCGACCTCTTTCACGCCGAGGAGGTCACTGACACGACCCCGGCGGGCCTGGTCACCACCGGTGGGACGGGCAGCATCTCCCACGCCATCCTGGCCTACCGCGAGCACGCCAGGAACGAGCGGGGCATCACCCGACCCAACGTCATCAAACCGGAGACGGCTCATCCGGCCTTCGACAAGGCGTGCCATCTCTTCGGCGTCGAGTTGCGACGGGCCCCCATCGATCCGCTTTCCACAAAAGTGGACGTGGACTGGGTGGCCGATCACATCGACGATCAGACCGTTGCGCTCATCGGGTCCGCCTGCAACTACGGTTACGGGACCATCGACCCCATCGCAGAGCTGTCCGAGGTGGCACAGCGAAACCACGTCGGCCTGCACGTCGACGGATGCCTGGGCGGGTTCATCCTTCCTTTCGGCGAGGAACTGGGCTGCGACATCGCGCCGTTTGATTTCCGCATCCCGGGGGTCACCAGCCTTTCCGCGGACACCCACAAATACGGCTACGCCCTGAAGGGGACCTCGACGCTGCTGTTTCGGGACCGGGCGCTGCGCGACGCGCAGTACTTCTTTCTCACGGATTGGACCGGCGGAAAATACTGCTCCCCGGGGATGGAAGGCTCGCGTTCGGGCGGCCTCCTGGCCGCCACGTGGGCATCCATGGTCCATCTGGGACGGGACGGGTACCGGCGTTACGCCAACGACATCTTCGCTACGGCGTCAGTCATGCGAGACGCCGTTCAATCGCATCCCGAGCTGCATCTCATGGGCGACCCTACCTTTCTGTTCAGCTTTACCTCCGACGAGTTCGACATCTATCACGTCAATGATTCGATGCGACAGCGAGGCTGGCGCTTCAACGGTCAGCAGTATCCCAATGCTCTGCACATGGCGGTGACCCGTCCGCAGACACAACCGGGCGTGACCACTGCCTTTGCCACCGATCTCGCTGACGCGGTGACCTACGCCCAGGAGCACGCACACGAGCAGCCGGTCAGTGGGGCCATCTACGGTGGAGTGGCCGGCGGCATGAGCGACGAGGCGGACGAGTTCATCCGGGCGGTCATGGCCGATATGATGGACACTCAGCAATCGCTCCCTCCGTTGCCGTGAGCGCTGCCGCTCCCGCCTCGCGCGACGAACGTTTTGTGCTGGCCGTCGACCTCGGCACGGGAGGGCCCAAAGTGGGGTTGGTGTCGCTCAGCGGGCAACTGGCCTGGCACGACCACATCGCGGTGACCACCAGTTACCACGGGTCGGCAACCGCCGAGCAGGACGCCGAGGAGTGGTGGCAGATCATTGCGGAAGCCACTCGGCGGGCGCTGGCCGAGGCGGATGTCGCCGCGGCGTGTGTGGTGGCCGTAAGCGTGACGGGGCAGTGGGCGAGCACGGTGCCCGTCGACGCGGCCGGGCACCCGGTCGCGCCGTGTGTCATGTGGATGGACACCAGAGGGGCGCCGCACGCCAGGTCGACCTTCGGAGGTCCACTGGCGGGCTACGACTCCCGAGCGGCCGTCGCTTGGCTCCGCCGCTCTGGCGCACCCCCCTCCCTGGCCGGTGACGACCCCATCGGCCACATACTCCATCTCGAACGAGACCGGCCCGAGGTGGCTGGCGCGGCGCGCTGGTACCTGGAGCCGGTGGATTACTTGTCGATGCGTTTTACGGGCACGGCGGCGGCCTCCCCCGCGTCCATGACCGCCGCGTGGCTCACCGACACCCGCCGCACTCCCATCACTGCGTATGACCGGGTGCTGGTGCATCACTCGGGCATCAACCCGGCCAAGCTCCCTCCCCTGCACCCGACGGGATCGGTCATAGGGACGGTTCAACCCGAGGTGGCCGCCCAACTGGGCATCCCGTCGTCAGCGCGCGTGGTCACCGGCACCCTCGACCTGCATTCAGGGGCCGTGGGTTCGGGGGCGGTCTACGACTACGAGCCGCACATGGCGATCAGCACCACCTCATGGATCAGCTGTCCGGTACCGGCCAAGAAGACCGACATCCTCCGCCAGATCGCCACCGTCCCCGGCCTGAGCGAGCATGGATACCTCGTAGTCAACAATCAGGACACCGCCGGCCGGTGCTTCGAATGGCTCCGCGACAACATCTTGGCGTGGGGACCCGAACCCGCGGGGTTCGCCGCCCTCGACGCTCTGGCGGCCAGCGCGCCGGCCGGTAGTGGTGACGTGATCTTCACTCCGTGGCTTATGGGCGAGCACTCCCCGATTGCAGATCGCGACGCCCGCGCCGGGTTTCACAACCTTTCGCTGTCGACGACCAAAGCCCATCTGGCACGAGCGGTCCTCGAAGGTGTGGCCTACAACTCCCGCTGGCTGCTCGCTGCGCTGGACCACTTCACCCGCCGTCGCATGGATCCCATCCGGCTGATCGGGGGCGCCGCGCAATCCGACCTTTGGTGCCAGATCGTGGCCGACGTCATCGACCGCCGCATCGAACGGGTGGCGGATCCGTTGCATGCCAATCTGCGGGGGGCGGGACTGTTTGCCAGCCTGGCGTTGGGCGAGGTCCGCCGCGACGAGATCCGCGGCCTGGTCACGGTCGACACAACCTTCCACCCCAATCCCGCCAACCGCGCCGTCTACGACCGCCTGTTCGCTGAGTTCCCTCGAATCTACAAAGCCAACAAGGCGATGTTCGCCCGGCTGGGCCGATCCCGCTAAGTAGCTACGATGCCCGGGGTGACCTCCAACGATGCCGGGTCCGCCGCGGCCGGCACGCCGGCGGGCATGAATGCCTCGCGTCTGCTCAAGGTCCGGACCCTCTGGATCACCCCGGCCGTGCTCGGTTCCCTCCTCATCTTCTTGATCTCGTTGATCTACGTGGGGTCGGTGGTGGATCCGACTTCACATCTCAAGGGTTTGCCCGTACTGGTGGTCAACCAGGATTCGGGCACGAGTTTCGAATCTGGTCACATCGACATCGGCCAGGAGGTCGCGTCGGCACTTGTCGGATCGAAGGCGGTGACCGCTCGACTGTCGCTGCACGTGGTGACCTTGGGCCACGCAACAACGGAGATGAACAAAAACGAGGCGTATGCCACCGTCATCATCCCCGCGCGGTTCAGCGAATCGACGCTCGCCATCTACACCAGCAGCGCTCTGTCCCCCGGCGTCCCCGCGGTTCCGACAATCGAGCTTCTGACCAATCCCCGCTCCGGCAGTATCGGCGTGAGTCTGGCGACTGGCGTCACCCAACCGGCCCTGGCCGCCATCTCGAAAGGAATCGGCGAGCGTCTCTCGGCTGTCGAGCCCGCACCGGCCGGCACCAACGCTGCGCAAGGGGTGTTGCGATCCAATCCGGTGACGGTATCAGCGGTGGCGTTTCGGCCGCTCCCATCGCACTCCGCCCTGGGCCTGAGTGCGTTTTACATCTCGCTGCTCACCATCATGTGCGGGTTCCTGGGGGCCACCGTCGTCAACTCCACTCTGGACGCGGCGCTCGGTTATGCCACCAGCGAGGTGGGACCCAAGTGGAGCCAACGCATCCCGCTGCGCATATCGAGGTGGCAGACCCTGCTGGCCAAGTGGTGCATGGCGGCGGTACTGGTACCGGTGCTCGTCGCCCTTCTGCTCGTGGTGGCCGCCGCCATTCTGGGCATGAACGCTCCGCACGTTCTGTTGTTGTGGGCCTTCACCGCATTCGCGGCCATCGTGGTGGCCAGCGGCACCCTGGTGTTTTTCGCGGCGTTCGGCACGCTCGGCCAGCTGCTGGCCATGCTGGTGTTCATCTACCTGGCGCTGGCCTCTTCAGGCGGAACCATCCCGGTCCAAGCCCTGCCCGGTGTCCTGCGCTTTGCCGCAGGGTTCGAGCCTCTGCGCCAGGTCCTCGACGGCGTCCGCTCCATCCTCTACTTCAACGCGGTTGGAGACGCCGGCCTGACCAGGGGTTTTGTCATGACCACGGTCGGCTTGGCCATCTGGTCGGTACTGGGGATCGCGGTGACCGTATGGTACGACCGCCGAGGCCTCCACCGGATCCAGCCCGAGGTGTTGGCCTTCGTCCAAAGTTCCGTGCAGGCGTATTCGGCACAGACCGGCGGGGGCGAACCGTTCAGCCCCCCGCCGAACGCTCAGACCGATACCTGAGATGGCAGGGGCTGGTTGGACAGGCGCACCTGTCCCCTGGCCACCATCTTGCCGTCGCTGTTGGTGAGTTCGACCAACCACAGCTGCAGATTGCGACCCTGTTGAATGGGGGTGGCCCGAACGTCGAGCCTCCCTTCGCGATGAGGACGCAGGAAGTCGGTCTGATTGTTCACCCCGACCGCGAACTGCCCACGGTCCTGCACCGCCGCCGAAGCCCCGATGCTGGCGGCGCTCTCGATGACCGTCGCGTAGAGGCCCCCATGGACCACCCCCCAAGGCGTGTGGTGCTCCTTGGTGGCGTCCACGTACCCGGTCACCCGACTCGGGCTCACCAGGTCCAAGTGGAAGCCCACGGCCGACAGCAACGCTCCGGCCCCCTCCGGCCCCACGTCAGGAAACTCGCTCATCATTTGCTCCTTATCACCTTGGGTTCCATTATAGAACCTAGTGCGGCGTCGCTGGCAACTCCTCGCCCGCCCGGGAACGGCGTACGCTCGGGCTGGTGCATCGGAGCCCCTACCGGTACGCAGTCTCTGCCCTCACCGACTCTGTCGCCGTCCGGGCACTGATGGTGGCCGACATCTGTCTCCTCGTCGGCGTGGGCTGGGTGTGCTGGATGTGGGTGCAGCGACCCGACGGCCCCGTCGCGGCTGCGGTGTTGTGGTTGCTATCGGGGATGCTGACCGGCTTGCTGCGCTGGAGCGACCCCATCCGCGCACAACGGCGCCGTGACCACTCGACCTGGTAGCGAGACTCGGGTAGGCCGTGTCACAGGCTGACAAAACGAGAAACCGGCAGGGAAGGGTTTCAGAGCCATAACCCGAGGGCATAACAGCGTCGACTCAAACTAGTCAGCGAATCGACCAGGAGGTCAGTCTGATGGGAGTTGGTACCAGTATCGTCACCATTGCGGTGGGCGCTATCCTTGATTTTGCGGTAAAGCTGCAAAACAGCCACGGTTTCAACATCAACCGCATCGGGTTGATTCTTATGATCGTCGGAATACTCGGTCTGATTATCTCCTTTTTCTACTGGGGCTCATGGGGCGGCTTCGGCACCTATCGCCGGACGAGGGTGGTCAGCAACGCACCCGGTCGGACCTATATCGACAGTGCCGGCCGGCGAGTCGTCGACCAGCCGGGCAGCAGCTACGTCGAAGAGCGCGGACAGTACTGATCCGGACGTTTATCCGCTCATCACAGGGGAATATCAAACATACCGGCGACGACCGGTTCACAAGGAGACGAAGAAGTGCTCGGAGACATACTTATAGCCCTCGTTATCACTGCACTTGCCATAGTCCTAGGTGTGGTCGTTCACCCGCTGCTGTTTTTCATCGTCGTCCTGGCGATCGTTTGGCTCGTCGTCCGGCGTCGGAGCGGGGCCAGAGTCTGATGTCACTCTGATCACTGGATTGATATCAGGTCGACCACGAACACCAGGGCCTCGTTGGGAGCCACGGCCGGCGGGGACCCCGCAGTCCCGTAACCCAAAGCGGAGGGGATGACAATCTCACGGCGGCCCCCGACTTTCGTGCCGACGATGCCTTGGGAGAACCCAGGGACCACCTCGTTGAGCGGGAACGTGGCCGCTTGGTCCCGCGACCAGCTCGAGTCAAAGTCCACGCCGGTGCTGTAGTTGGCGCCCACGTATTGGACAACCACGGTGTCCGACGCCACGGCGGTGGCGCTGATCACGGGTTCGACTTTCAGGTTGGTGGCGTTACCCACCGCGGGCGCCGAGCCGCTCGATCCTCCGCCGGAACCCGGGGCGGAGGACGTCGAGGCTGCTCCCGGAGCGAACGTGGAACTGGGCGTCGCCGAGGTTCCCGAGTTCGACGGGGTCGACGTCGATGACTGGCTGCTGGCGCCACAAGCGGCCAGCAACCCCACACAGCCCACCGCGATGACCGGAAGGCATGATCTCGCGTCGGGGAGGGTACAGGGCCCTCTGACCGGCGTCGACGCAGGCCGTTCAGCTGCCCACCCCCGAGGCCTCCCTCCGCCGGATGAGGCGCATCCTGTTGGCCGTGTCGACCAGGTCGCGTTGGGTTCCCGGCGGAGGTTCTCGACCCCCGTAGACGCTTTCTTCCACCGCGGAGGCCAGGCACGTCCAGGCGTCCGTATCGCCCCCCGAGAGCATGTCGAGGTTCGCTGCGTACTCGGCGAAGGTCTCCGATGCGCGTCGCGGGCGCCCAGCCCGTCGCCCTGCCCGTTCCACGCTCCGAGCGACGCGCTCAGCCCAGTTGGCGGGGCGCCGGCGCCGCCAACGTAAGAACGCGGCGACCACCACAACGGCGCCCAGAACCGCAGAGACCGGCGCCACGGGCACTTGTCGCAGCGCATGACCGAGATCGGTGAGCGCTGTTGCCCCCGGCGAAGGGTTAGCGGCCGGTACCGCGGCCGTCGGGTCGAAGTTCTGCCACCCGTAGCCGGGAATCCACACCTGAACCCAGGCGTGCGCGTCGTCAGCTTCGACTTGGTAAAGGTCGGTGACGGGATTGTAAGGGCCGGGTACGTAGCCGACGGCCTCCCGGGCAGGGATCCCCAGTGAGCGCAACATCACCGCCAGCGAGGTGGAGATCTGCTCGCAGAAACCCACCCGGTTTCCGAAAAGGAATTCGTTGACCGTGTCAGCGCCGGCGGGGAGAGCTGGGATGTCGGTCGAGTAGCGCGTATTCGCACCGATCCACGCGATGAGCGCTGCCACCTTGTCGTAGGTGTTTGTGGCACCCGCGGTGACCGATTCGGCCAACGCCTGGGCCTGCGGGTACGGGTGGGGCAGTTGTGTGTACGCCTCGTTGTCCGCCGCGGGCAGCGGCGGTCCCCCCGATGCCCGCTCCAACTGCTGGGCGGTGGGAGTGACGATGCGGGAATCGACGGTGTACACAGCACCGGAGCCGAGTCCGATGGGCGACACGACGGTGCCGTCGCTGGAGTAAAACACCGTGGATGCGGGAAACCACAACTCGGCTGCGCCTTCCGCATGGAACACCAGATCGGCGGTGGAAGTCTTGATGTAGAACGTCTGCAGGTCCGTCTGGCCGTTGGCATCGTCTCCTTCGGGGAGGGGCAGGCTGAAGGGCGACCCGTCGTCGATGGCGGCGGTCGTTTGCTTGGTAGTGGACCAGTTCTCGCCATCCCACGAGTTGAAGGTCTCTCCCACGAAGTACGAGGGCCGCTGCGCCCGGACCAGCATCACCACGGTGTGGCTCAGCTGGCCCCGCAGGGCGGTGTCGAGACTGTTGGCGAAACCGAGGTAGCCGCCTACCCGCGTGGGGCCCGACGGTGTGCCTGCTCGGGACAACTCCGCGGGGCTGCCCGCATCGCCGGCCAGGGCACCGGGAACAGCGACGGAACCGGCGTTACCGGGCCGGGCCAAGAAGTTGATTCTCACCGCCACCGACGGCGCCGGGAGCAGCAAAAATGGTAATGCTGCCACCAATGTGACCCCGACGACGGTGGCACCCAACCCGGTGATCGACACGCGGCCACCGCCGCTCGCGGATCGCCACAACTCGGTGAGGCCCCACAGACAAAACCCCACCCAGGCCAGTGCATAACCCCCGAAGTGGAGGTCGATGGCCTGCGCGGCGCCCACCGCCATGAGGCCGGCCGACGCTCCGAGGGAGAACATCAGGTCCCGGGCAGAGGGCACATGGAATGAGTGCACCACCAGGATGCACACAAACAGCACGGTCAAGGGGTCTTCCACCGAGGTGATATCGCTGATCGGTCCCGAGCTCACATGATGGAAAAACCAAACCACGGCGGCCACCGCGCTCACTGCGAGGAGAAGTTTGATCCAACCCGGCGGGTGGACCCGGGTGACGTAGGAGAAACACGTGCCCACCGCCACGAGCGTGACCGCCCCCCAGGCGCTCAATGAGGACAGCTCACCGAGCGACGCACACGCCGCGATGGCCACCAGCACGGCACCACTGCAGGCCACTCGGAAGCGGACGGAGTCCTCAGGGGTTCGGGGCTGATTGGCGCGACGTACCGCTTCGAGGACCTTCACCTCCGGGACCCGTTCATAGCGACAGGGCGATGCCGGCGATCGCGTCGCCGTCGGCGGTCGCCTCACCCCCGTTGGACGCGGCGACGGCGCGAGCGAGCCGGCGCCCCGCCCCTCGACGCTCGTCGACGGCACCTTCGACCGGTCCCGAGACTTCCGAGGTGCAGAGCAACACCGGTGCCCCCCGGTCAAGGAGGCGGACGATGGTCCCCAGGGCGCGCTCAGCCACCCGTTCGGCCGCGTCCTTGTCTCGGGGCAGCGCAACGATTACCTTGACCGGCTGCGCGGCGGGACCTTCCATCTCGCGCACCATCAGCTCTCCGGTGTGCGCCGTGGCCCGCCAGTGCACGTGACGGCGGTTGTCACCGGGCCGGTAAGGCCGTGCTCCCCTGGGCTCGCCGCCGTGGGCGCTGGCCTGCAGGATGCTTTCGCCGGCGTGCTCACGGGCCTGCACGGCCAGCGCCATCGGTGTCCCACACTTGGGCGCAATGTGCAGCGCGGCGGGAAGCGCCACTACGACACGGCGCTTCCACCACTGCAAACCAAAAGGCGCCGCGGTCGAAATGTGCAGGACAACCGAGTCGTGGATCCCCCGGCGCCGGGGCAGGAGAATAACGTGGTCATCCGCCGCTCGGCGTGAGCCGACCGGGCCGATCAGCACGTCGGGTCCCGGCGGCACGACGGGGCGTATGCGAAGCCGGGTGGACGCACTCAGGCGCACCTCGAGGGGCAACCCGGCGGTGCCGTCGGTGGGTGCGGCCACGACCTTCACCTGAGCTCGGGCCAGGATCACGCAGGGGCCGAGGACGCCGATGAGCAGCGTGCCGAAGACCACGTCGCCCAGCGCTTGCACCCACCCCGCCCCGCTGTTGTGGGCCACCAGCCACCAGGTGGCCAGGATGGCGGGCGACACGATCAGCGGTGCCAGCGGGCGAGCCGGCCGCAGCCCATGGATCACGGTCTGGGGGCGGCGATCGCTTCGAGGATTTCGTGGACGACCCGACTACCCCCTGCGATGCCCGCATCTTCCTCGTCGCCGACGATGCGGTGGGCCAAGCAGGCGACGGCGACGGACTTGACGTCGCCCGGGGTCACGTAGCTTCGCCCGGAGACCACCGCGTGGGCCTGGGCCGCGCGAATGAGCCAGATGGCAGCTCGAGGGCTTGCGCCGAGGCGGACGCCAGGCGCCGTCCTGGTCGCCCGACAGACTTCCACGGCGTACATGGCGACGGTTGGGGCGACGGGAAGGGAGGCCGTGGCCTCTTGGGCTTCGAGCCACCCGTCAGTGGTGCAGACCGGGATCAGATTCTCGAGCTCGAACTTTCCGCCTTCGTGCGAGACCAGTTGCGCTTCGTGCGCGGCGTCGGGGTAGCCGATGGCAGTGGCAATGGCGAAACGATCGAGCTGGCTTTCCACCAACGGGAACGTCCCACGTTGCGAACGGGGGTTCTGCGTGGCGATGACCATGTGGGGGCGGGGCAGCGGCCACGAATGACCGTCGACACTGACCTGCTGTTCCTCCATCGATTCGAGGAGGGCCGACTGGGTGCGGGGCGGCGTACGGTTGAACTCGTCGACCAACACGACATGCGCGAACACCGGACCCGGCCGGAACTCCCAGCCGCCGGTGGCCGGCGAGAACACCGACACGCCGGTGATGTCGGAAGGCAGCAGATCAGGATGGCCTTGGACCCGAGACAGGTCGGCGCCCAGCGACACGGCAAGCGCCCGGGCCAGGACGGTCTTGCCCACGCCGGGGACGTCCTCGATCAGCAGGTGGCCGCCCGAGAGCGCGGCGATGGCCGCAGCGCTGAGCGCGCCCCCGGCACCGAGCAAGACCTGGCTCAGATTCCCGAGGAGGCCTTGGCCGAGCGCCACGGCGGCATCGAGATCCAGAGTGGCCGGCGGAGACGACATACGGTGCTTATCGGCAGAACAGCCCGGCGAACTGAGCCGGCGCGGGTCCCAACCCTCAGGTACCATAAGACCCCAGGTGCGATGATTGAGCGTAGAAATGTCCGTATCCTCGTTGTCGATGACGACGAGGAGCTGAGGGCACTACTGGTCCTTGTACTCGAGGGCGAGGGCTATACGGTACGCGTGGCCAGCGACGCCCAGACCGCACTAGGCATCGCCACGGAAGGTGCCACCGATCTCGTCGTACTCGATGTAGGGCTGGGCGACGATGACGGCCGCCGCGTGCTGGCCGAAATTCGCAAGACCGGAGACCTCCCGATCATCCTCATCAGCGGGAAAGGAGAAACGGCGGACCGGGTGCTGGGGTTACGGCTGGGCGCGGACGACTTTGTGGCGAAGCCGTTCTCGCCGGTGGAGCTGGCGGCCCGGGTGGAATCGGTCCTGCGCCGGAGCCGGCCCCGTCTCCCCACTACTGAACCCGAACCTTCGACTGTAGGGTTATACATTGACGAGCGGACCCGGGAGGTGCGCATCGACGGCCGCCCGGTAGAGCTGACAGCCAAGGAGTTCGACCTGCTGGCGTTTCTGGCCCGCTCGCCCCGACAGGTTTTCAACCGTGGTCAGCTGCTCCAGCAGGTATGGCAGTCGAGTTCGCAATGGCAGGACGACGCCACCGTCACCGAGCACGTCCGGCGCGTACGGCACAAGCTCGAGCGCGACCCGGACCGTCCGCGGTGGATCACCACCGTCCGAGGAGTCGGCTACCGCTTCGACCCCTGAGCCTCCTCGAGCATGGCGGCCACCACGAGACACAACTCGTCGGCACGGAACGGCTTGCGGAGCAGACGGGATCCGGGGACCATGTGGTGGTGGGGGCTCGACCGCTCGGCGTAGCCGGTCATGTAGAGGACGGGGAGGTCAGGGACAGCCGAGCGCAACCGTCCGGCTAGCTCCGCCCCTCCGATACCGGGCAATACAAGGTCAGTGATCAGGGCGTCGAATCCGCTCCAGGCTTCCACTTGGGCCAGCACCGGTTCCGCGCTGGCCGCGCTCACCACCTCCAAGCCGATCTCGCACAGCGACCGCTCAGCCAGTTCGCGCAGGACCGGCTCGTCCTCGACCAGCAGCACCCGACCGCTTACCCGCTGCCCTGCGGGCCACGCCTGGATCTGCTCCGCTTGGACCGAAACGGCTTGGTCGCTCACGAGGGGGAGCAGTACGTGCACGGCGGTACCCCGTCCGGGCGCCGAGTCAATGCTCAATAAACCACCGCGCTCCACCGTCAAGCCGTAGGCGGTCGACAGACCAAGACCAGAACCCTGGCCTCGGTCCTTGGTCGTAAAGAACGGCTCGAGGCAACGGGCTAATACGTCCGAGGACATCCCGGGGCCGGTGTCGGACACGCTGAGGCGCCCGTACCAGCCCGGGACCAACCCCATCCCGGCGTTGTCCTGCCCGCTCAGCACCTCCAACTGGATACTCAACGCGCCGGCGCCCTCCATGGCGTCGCACGCGTTGATGGCCAGATTGAGGATGATCTGCTCCATCTCGCTGGGATCGCAGCGAACCTTGACCTCAGTGGGCGGCGTCTCCACCGACACAGTGGTCCCCGCTCCGGCCAGTCGCGCCAGCACGCTCTCCAAGCTGCGAACAGCCACCGCCCAGTCGATCACCACCTGAGTATCGAGTTGCCGTCGGGTGAATCCGAGCATTTGCTGGGTCAACGCAGCGGCCCGGCTGGCCGCCTGGTCAATCTTGGTCAGCATTTCGTGTTGGCGCGGCGCATCCACCGAGCGCTGCAAGAGGTCGACGTAGCCCACGATCACGGTGAGCAGGTTGTTGAAGTCGTGTGCGACCCTTCCCGCGATTTGGCCCATCGCTTCAAGACGCTGGGCTTGCAACAAGGAGCGCTCGGCGTGACGCCGTTCGGTTAGGTCGGAAATAGCGAACACGACGGACTGCTCGTCCATCTCGGCAATGGCCGGCATCGGTGCACCCGAGACAGAGAGATCGAAACCCTCCCCGCCGATCGCCCGATCCGACACCGATCCAGATCGGCGAACATCGACGGCGAGTTCGCTCATTGCGGGGCGGATCCCTCCTGGAAGCACAAAACCGGAATCCGCACCTGTCCAGCAGAAGAGGCGCTTTCCCGCCTCGTTGGCCGATGCCACAGTTCCGTTGGGGCGCACCGTGATGAGCGCGATGGGCGACGCTTCGAGGACCGCGCTCAACCGTGCCTCGTGGAGCACCGCCGTCTCTGTTCCAATGGCACGGTCAAAAGCCACGGGAATCAAGGAGGCCAACGACTTCAGGAGGAATTCCTCGTCCACAGACAGTTCGCGACTTGCGAAGATGGCGAGCGCTCCGTGCTGCGAGGAGTCGGTGCAGGGTAGAGGGGCTGCGGCCCAGCCCGGCCCGCGAGCAGCGCGACCGTGGGCCACGGAGGTCAACGCGTGGTCCATAACGGCGGGATCGACATCGCCGACCATCGCGGTGATCTCTCGCCCGTTCGACAACCACCAACGCGCCGCTGCGCCGTTCGCGTCGTGCATCACGCACGCATCCACGCATCCAACGCGGAGCACAGCTTCGGGGGTGGCGGCGCCCGCCAGATTTGTAGCGGCAGCAGCCAAGCGGCGTAACCGGCGCACTGTGCGTGACTGCTCCCGGGTCGAGGCCACTGTGGTTCGGTACAGCAGCACCCGTTGGATGGCGGTACCGAGCCGCATGCTCAACTCGGTCCCCACCCCCAGAGCGGACGATCGAAAACCACGCCGGTGGCGGCCATTGGCCAACACCAACCAACCCAACGTCGAGCCGCGCGCCGTGATGGGCGCGATGATGAGCGATTCGGCGTTGATCGCTTCGCGGACCGCTTTGAGGGGCGCGGGCTCGCCCGGCCGGGCGAAACCCAAGACCGCGTTACGGTCCGGGGTGCACGATGCGGCGATGGGCGTCCACTGCCCCGGAACTCGCAACCCGCAACTGGGGGCCACCCGGTAAGCGGCAGCCGAGACCTCGCCCCCTTCGTCGAGCACCTCCACCGCGAGGAGATCACAGAAATCGGGCACACAGGCCTCGGCCACGTCGTCGAGAGCGTCGCGGTAATCCTCGAGGGCGTCTGCCAGGCTGCGGCTGACGCTCGCCAGCAATTCAAGGCGTTTCAGTGCTTCTCGTTCGCTGAGCCGGGCGATGCCGGACTCGGTCGTCCGATCCGACTCGATACTTACCATTGACCCGCGACGGGATCGGTACATATCGACCTAGTACTCATGAATAGTCTATCGGCCGCCGATGGTGAAAATGAAGGGTGCAGGTCCGGCGACGACCGGCTGCGCGGTTCCCCCGTCCTAGGATCTTCGCTTCCGGGGCGCCCCAACGCAGAGAGGTGATGTCACATCTTCCCCATAGTGGTCGGGTTCTGCGGCATCCTCGGATTGTTGATCGGTTCGTTTCTCAACGTGGTGATCTACCGGGTTCCTGCGGGGCTGTCGGTGGTGAGTCCCGGATCGGCCTGCCCCGGATGCGGAGTCGCAGTCTCCCCCCGGGACAACGTACCCGTCCTGTCATGGCTCCTGCTGCGGGGCAGGTGCCGAGCGTGCCACCGCGCCATCTCGGCGCGCTACCCATTGGTGGAGTCGCTCACGGGCGTCGTGTTTCTGCTGACCGCGCTGCGTTTCGGAGCCAGTTGGAGCTTGCCCGCCGAGTTGGCCTTTGTCGCCGGGGCGCTGGCCTTGGCGGCCGTCGACCTCGAGCGCTACCTGCTGCCCAAGGCCATCTTGTACCCGACGCTGATCCTGGTCGGTGTCGGCCTCATCGTGGCCACCGTCGCCATGCAGCGCTGGGGTCGCCTCGGTGTGGCTGTGGCGTGCGGGCTCGGAGCTTTCGCCGTCTTCTTTGTTATCCAGTTTGTCCGCCCCGCCTGGATGGGGTTTGGCGACGTCCGCCTGGCCGGTCTGCTCGGCCTGGGCTTGGGTTGGCTTGGACCTTGGTACCTGTTCGTGGGCTTCTTGGTGGCCAACATTCTTGGCTCCACTGTTGGCATCGGACTGATGCTGTCGCGGCGAGCGACGCGCAAGACAGCGCTCCCCTACGGTGTTTTCCTAACTGCGGGGGCGGTCGTGGCCCTGCTGTTGGGCGCCCCGATCATCCACTGGTACAGCCACCTGATGTCGCGTTAGTCAGCGGGCCCAGCGTCGGGGCTTGTCGGTGGGACCGGCCGGGAGCGTCGCAGTGACGCTGGCCAACGGTGACCGCGGGGGCCGTTGGTCGCCCTGGGCCACGAGTCTCAGAAGCCGGGCCGCCACGGCCGGGCTGAGCTGGACGGAGCCGCGTTCGATATCGGGAACAAAGCGCATAATTCGCCTCCAGTTCGGGCCTTCGGGGCAACCTGCCCTGCCTCTTCGAACCTGGTGCACGCGTCCCACCCTGCACCCGACGCCAACCCAACACTTACCCAACACTTATGCCGGTAACCTGGATGTATGGGCGAAGGGTGGTGGTTCAAGGATCGCCAGAACCGTTGGCCCTACACGCTTCGGCGGTTGGCGTTTTTCGCGGATTGTTCGCCGGACCAACTCGAGACGGTCGGCCGCTTCCTCACTGCGGTCACCATCCAACCCGGTACCACGGTGATGAGAGAGCAGACCTACGGGACGGAGTTCGTCATCATCGAGGACGGACTCGTGGGCGTGCATCAGGGCCGCGATTTCGAGGCACGCCTCCTTTCTGTTCTGGGATCCGGTGACTTCGTGGGTGAGATCGCCCTCCTGGAACGGACTCCCCGGAGCGCGACCGTCACCGCCCTGACCGAGGTCAGGGCATTTGTGAGCACGCCAAGCGAGTTTCGGGGGCTGCTGGCCTGGGCGCCATCCCTGGAGGAAAAGGTCGTCGAGGCTGATCTGGCTCGCTGCGCAGCCAACCTGTTGGGGGCGGCCTGAGCGTTGCGCCCACCCTTCGCAGCGCGGTTAGTCTCCCCCCTAGGAACGGCGGAATGGAGGCTCAGCATGCGGCGACGGGTCAAGACGGCGAGAAGGACACTCTGGGTGGCGGCCGGGGTGATACCCCTCTTGGCGGCCGGACCACTGGCGGCGGCGCCTGCGGCTTCAGGCCAAACAACGCCGCCCAAGCCCACGGTCCCTTCGCCCGAAGCGCCCCTGACCGCGTCGCAAGCGGCGACGCTGTCCACCAACGTCACCGACAGAGTCATCGTGGTCCTGAAGGATCAGGTTGCACAGGACCCCGCGTCGGCGGGCGCGGTCCACGCCCGCAGCTCCATCGAATCCACGGAGCAGCATCCGCTGCTCGGTGAGTTGAACGAGACCAAAGCCAAGAGCGTCCACTCCTACACGACCATCAACGCCGTATCCGCCACGGTCTCGGCGGGCGAGGAGTCACGCCTGAAGGCCAACCCGGCGGTGGCCGAGGTCATCCCCGACCAGATCATCCAGCTGGCCAGCCCATTCAACGCAGCGTCCACGACCACCAACCCGACCGCCTCGGCGCGCACCCCCGTCGCCGGGACCTGCCCCGCGCCGGGCGCTCCCCCGCTGCTCGAGCCACAGGCACTGCAGACCATCAGCGCCGACTCCGCCACACCGGGAGCCAAGACCGCCCGCTCGTTGGGCATCACGGGTGCCGGCGTGACCGTGGCCTTCATTGCTGACGGGCTCGACACCAACGACACCGACTTCATCCGGCCCAACGGCACGCATGTCTTCGTGGACTACAAGGATTTCAGCGGTGAAGGCACCGGGGTGGCCACCGGCGGCGACGAGGCCTTCTTGGACGCCAGTTCCATCGCGGCGCAGGGCCGCCAGGTGTACAACATCAGCAACTACAGCTCCCTACCACTCAATCGCCCCTGCGATATCCGGGTCGAAGGCGTCGCCCCAGGAGCCAGTCTGGTCGGCCTCGACATCTTCGGTGCGGAGGATGCCGGGTTCAACTCGTCGTTCCTTCAGGCCATCGACTACGCGGTATCGGTCGATCACGTCAACGTCCTCAACGAGTCGCTGGGCGAGAATCTTTACCCCCAGGATGCGGCGAGCCTGGATCTGATCCAGCAAGCCAATGACGAGGCGGTGACGGCCGGCACCACCGTGACGGTGTCGAGCGGTGACGCCGGAGTGACCAACACCATCGGTACTCCGGCCACCGATCCCAACGTGATCTCCGCCGGCGCTTCCACCACCTATCAGCTGCCCGCCCAGATCGGCTACGGCGGCTTCCAGTTCCCCGGCGTTAAGGGGTACCTCAACAACAACATCAGCGCCCTCAGCTCCGGCGGCTTCGAGCAGGACGGCTCGACCATCTCTTTGGTGGCCCCCGGCGAACTCAACTGGGCACTGTGCTCCACCGATATCGCCATGTACAGCGAGTGCACAGATCTGGCCGGCAACCCCGCTCCCATTGAGGAAAGCGGGGGGACCAGCGAGTCGGCGCCGCTCACCGCGGGGACCGCGGCTCTGGTGATCCAGGCCTACGCCAAGACCCACCACGGTGCCGACCCGAGCCCCGCCCTGGTCAAGCAGTTCCTGACCAGTACGGCACAGGACATCAAAGCCCCCGCCGACGAGCAAGGCTCCGGCCTGGTCGACGCCTACCGGGCCGTGCTGGCTGCGGAGTCCTACCAAGCACCGGCCGCCACGCATACCCCCGACACGCTCCTCGAGTCGACGTCGCAGTTCAACTCGGTGGCCTCCGCAGGTACGCCCGAGACCTTCACGGAGAACCTGACCAACCTGGGCCCGACGCCCGAAAAGGTGTCTACCTCCAGCAGGACGCTCGGCGCGTATTCGACGGTCAAGACGGCCACCGTCACCTTGAGCGACACGGCCAGCCCACACAGCGTCGACTACCAAGGCTTCACCGACAACTACGAGGTGGTGCACTTCACCGTGCCCTCGGGGGTCGACCGCCTCAACGGATCGGTCGCCTTCCAGGCCTCCTCAAGCGCCCTTTCCTCTCGGGTGCGGATGGCCCTGGTGGATCCCGCCGGACAGTTGGCTGATTACTCCGTGCCCCAAGGGATCGGCAACTACGGCGACGCCCAAGTAGCAGATCCGAAGGCCGGTACGTGGACGGCCTATATCTGGAGTCGCAACACCGCCGGGGGCGGGACGACGGGCGCGGCACTCTTCGGCGCCAGCGTCGCCCGCTACCAAAGCTTCGGCACCGTCAACCCGTCCTCGCTGACCATCGCCCCCGGAGCGACCGCACCTGTCACATTGTCGGTGACGACGCCGGGCAGCCCCGGTGACGTGGCCGGCTCTTTGGTCCTGGCCTCGCCGTCCCAGGAGACGCTGGCCGTGCCCGTCACCGTGCGCACGTTGGCCGCGACAGGTACGACCAGCTTCACCGGGTTGCTGACCGGAGGCAACGGACGAGCGTCGTTCACCGGCGAGTCGGAGTACTACCAGTTCGATCTTCCGGCCGGCGAACCGGCCTTGAACGCCTACGTGACATTGGCCGACAATCCGAACAACCAGACCTACGCCTGGCTGATCGATCCCTCCGGCCAAGCACAGGCCTTCCAAAGCAATGGCCTGATTACCGAGGACAACTCCGGAAACCTGACCTACACCAACAGTCTGGGCACCAATGTGCATGTCCTGAGCCCAGCTCCCGGGCGATGGACACTGATCATCACCTTCGCTCCCACGGTGTCGGGCACCGCCCTCAGTGAGCCCTACACAGTGACCCTGAACCAGAAGGCAGCGTCGGTGTCCGCCACCGGGGTGCCCCAGGGGGGCAAGATCAGCGTCAACCATCCCGCGGTAGCCGAGATCAAAGTGACCAATACCGGCAAAGCGCCCGAGGCGTACTTCATTGACGCCCGGACCGATGCCACAACCCAGTACAGCCTGCCGGCGCTGACCTCGCCGCAGGCCACGGCACCCCTAACCGCGACGGGCAATATTCCGTTCTATCTCGTGCCCAGCGAAACCACGTCGATCACCGGCGCGGCCGCCACTACGGGGTCCCTGCCCATCCAGTTCGATCTCGGCGCCCCCACCGGGGACCCCGACATCGCCTCGGGCCAGGGACTCTCCGTGTCGGGCACGGTCACCGGAAGCCCGGTCACGGCCGGAGAATGGGATCTCGCTCCGACAGTAGTCGGGCCCTTCGGGGCGACGGGCGCCACGCCAGAGACAGTGAACACCTCCCTGACAGCGACAACCGAAGGGTTTGACCCGGCGGTCATCTCCGACACCGGTGACCTGTGGTTGGCCGCTATCGGCGCACCCATCACGGTCACTCCGGTCGTCGTCCAACCGGGCCACAGCGCGGAGATCCCGGTGATCATCGCCCCCTCCGGGACCAAAGGAACCGTGGTCTCCGGGGTGCTCTACGTCGACGATGACAGTCTGTTCTCCCTATACGGCGGCTTGGCTCCCAACGCCAATACCGTCGCCGCCGTCCCCTACACCTACAAGATCTCCGGATAAGGCCGAGAGTCTGGCCGAGGCCCCTGGGATATGCGCCAGCGTGCGCACATCCCGGGGGCTTCGTCGGCTTGGAGTTCCCCGGGCTAGCACCCTGGCCTCGCCCAGATCGCCGGTCTCCTCAAAGTGCCCGGATTGGGCGGTAGACGGGCCGCCACATGGCCCTCCGCACGGCGGTTTGGATTTCCTCGTCGCGCAGCGCGACGCCGGCCACCCCGTCGTCCAGCGCGGCGCGCACCACGCTCGATGCCACAGCAACCGAGGTGCTCGCGAGGTGGTCCATGGGGGGCAGGAGCGCGACACCTGCTACGTCGACATCGACCAGGTCCGCCAAAGCGCGCGCCGATGCCGTCACCATCGAGTCAGTGATATGGCGAGCTCGGGCAACGATGGCTCCCAAGCCGAGACCGGGAAAGACGAGCGCGTTGTTGGCCTGGCCGATCGCAAACGTCCTGCCGCCGTAGACCACCGGGGCAAACGGGCTCCCGGTGGCCACCAGCCCCCGGCCATCGGTCCAGGCCAACAGGTCGGCGGGAACCGCCTCGGCCAGGTGGGTGGGATTCGACATCGGCAAGATGATCGGTCGTTCGACGTAGCGGGCCATGTGGGTGATGATCTGTTTGGTGAAGGCTCCGGGCTGGGCCGAGGTGCCGATCAACACCGTTGGTCGGACCTGTCTCACCACCTCGGCCAGCGCTACCCCGCCGACCCTCGGATCCCGCGCCCAATCGATCACTTCGGCTGCCGGTCGGGCATAAGGGGCTTGAAAGTCCAACAAACCCTCCATGTCATCGACAAGCAGGCCGTGGCGGTCGACGCACCAGAAATGACGCACCGCGTCGGCGTCGTTGAGGCCGGCACCAGCCATCGCCCCCCGCAGTTGATCGGCGATGCCCATCCCTGCGGTGCCGGCACCGAATACCACCACCCGATGGTCGCGCAGCGGTGTGCCCCCAACCTTTGCCCCTACGAGCAGGGCCGCCAGGTTGACCGCCCCCGTGCCCTGAATGTCGTCATTGAAGGTGAGTATCTCGCCCTGGTAGCGGCGCAGGATGCGGCGCGCGTTGCTTGGCCCGAAGTCCTCCCAATGCAGCAACGCCGACGGGAAGAGCTTGGTGGCGGCCTCCACATAGCGCCCGATGAACGCGTCGTACACGTCGCGCTCCGCTCTGGCGTGGCGGGTCCCGAGGTAGAGGTCGTCGTCGATCAGCTCCCGCCGGTTGGTGCCCACGTCGAGCATGACCGCCAGCGTTCGGGCAGGGTCGACGCCGGCCGCTGCGGTGTAGACCGCGAGTTTGCCTACGGCTATGTCGATTCCACCGACACCCCAGTCGCCGATACCCAGGATGGCCTGGGCGTCGGTGGCGACGATGAGGTCGACCTCATCCGGGCCGAGGCGGGGGGCCCGCAGGGACCGTTCGAGGTCCTCGGGTGCGTCGACGGAAAGGTAGATGCCCCGGGGACGTCGGTACTCGTAGCTGTAGCGCTCGATGGCTTCGCCGACGGTGGGCGTGTAGACGACCGGCAACATTTCAGCCAGGTGATCCGATAGGAGCTTGTAGAACAACACCTCGTTGCGGTCATGCAGCGCAGTCAGGTAGACGTTCTTGGCCAGATCGCTCGGCTGCTCCAGGTACTGGCCGTAGGCCCGAGTGGCTTGCTGCTCGAGCGTAAGAACCTGCGGGGGCACCAGACCGACGAGGTCCAAGGCCCGCCGCTCGGCATCGGAGAACGCCGTGCCCCGGTTGAGTCTGGGGTCGGCCAGGACGTCGCGCCCCCGACCCGTGGTTTCCCAGACACCGTCGTCGGCGTGCCACCTCGTCGTCGCGCTGGCCATGGACGCCAGTAGAGCACCATTTGGCTGGGTTTGAGTGCCTGGACCACGAGGGCAGGGTAGATGCGCTCTGACTCCCCCCGGTGGAAGCGACCAGTCACAAACCGGGGATGCGCGTCTCCCTACCCACCAGCCGTTTTAGCTGGGAGCCAGAAAATTATGCAGGCGGTGAGCCGTCTATACGCCCATATACCTGGAGGCACTACTGTCGACGAAGGAAACCCATGCGAGACCCCGAGGTCTGCACTGTGAATGGTCCGCACCGTGTGGCTGATCTGCGCGCAGCGAGCGCCACTTTCGCGCCTGACCACCCGCCGACGGACGCCGCTATCCAGTACCTTCCGCCCTTTCCCGACGGCGAATCGGCGGCGCTCAGCGCCTCCGATATCAGCACGTTGCTGGGCACCATCAGCGAGCTTGCAGCGGTTCGTCCCCTTCAAGAGTTCCGGCGGGACACTGTGGAGATCGTCCCCACGCTGGTGGCCTGCACACTGGTGTCCTGGAATGAACTTGACCTCAGCCAGCCCAATGCAGAGTTCGAGGCGATCCTTCACCCTGACCCTCTACTTACACTTGACCCCCAGCGCCAGGCCGTCCTCAATACAGCGTTTGCTGCGCATATAGGCGAACATCCAGTCATTCGGTACTTTCAAGAAACGGGCGACGGCCGGCCCCGGACGATCTCGGACTTTTGGCCCGAGGAGACATTTCACCGGATGCCGCTGTACCGGGACTTCTACAGTCAGCCTGAGGTGGCAACGGAAGACCAACTGAGCATCACCCTGCCCCACTCGGAGGCGGTGATCGGCTTGGCCCTGAGTCGTCCAAGACGTGACTTCACCGAGCGCGATCGGACCGTTCTCAACCTGCTGCGGCCCCATCTGGTCCAGGCCCATCGCAACGGAGCGGCCTTCGACCGGATGCGCTGGCTGATCGCCGGACTCGAGCACGGGATGGTCGGCGACACAGAGGGGCTCGTGCTGCTGTCGCAGCGAGGGGTAGTGGAGCACGTGACCCCCCGGGCCAGAGAACTGCTGAGTCGTTATTTTCCCGACGCACCTCGCACCGGCATCCCTATCAATCTGCGCGAATGGATCAGTCGTTGCGTCGCCTCCGCCACCCCTCCATGGCCCTTCGTTCGCGACCGCCACGGAGGCCGGCTCTTCGTGCGCACACTGCCGGGCCCTGGAGGCATGGCACTGCTGATGGCTGAACGCGGGCCCGATGAGCCGCCGGCACCGCTGCGCAGGCTCGGACTCACCGAGCGCCAAGTCGAGGTCATGAGCCTCGTCGCCGAAGCGATGTCGACGAAACAGATTGCGCTGCGGCTGGCGATCAGCCCCCGCACAGTGGACAAGCACATCGAGGGCGCGTTACGTGCCCTGGGCACCGACAGCCGGCTGGCCGCGGCGAACCTGATTCGCCAGGCCGGACATCCGGGCCCAGTCAACCCTTAGGGCGGTCTCCCAGGTACACGGGAAGCCGTTTGTAGGCGTTGTTGAAGTTGGAGCGCAGCCGCAGCGGTTCCCCCGCCAACTCGATGAAGGGGAAAGCGGCCAGGAGTTCCTCGAAGAAAACACGGCCTTCCAGCCTGGCCAGATGCACACCGAGACAAAAGTGTTCGGCAATGCCGAACGACAGATGCGGATTCGGGTCCCGGTGGATGTCGAAGCGTTGCGAATCGGTGAACACCAGCTCGTCCCGGTTGGCCGACGTGTAGTACATCACCACCTTTCGTCCAGCGGCGATTTGCACACCGCTCAACTGGGTGTCTTCGGTGGTGGTGCGTCGCATGTAATGCACGGGGTTGGCAAAGCGGACGATCTCCTCGACCGCGCCCGCAATGAGCGACGGATCGTTACGTAGCTCGGCCAGCTGGTCTGGGTGCTGGAGCAGGAGCAGCAGACCGGAGCTCGTCATGGTTTTCGTGGTGTCGTTGCCTGCACCCACCAGCTGCACAAAGAAGCTTCCGAAGTCCGCGTCGGTCATGCGGTGCCCGTCGAATATACCGTCGAGGAGGACGTCGGTCACGTCTCCGCGGGAGTCCTCGCCGCGGCGGGTGGCGGCAAAATTCATCGCGTAGACGGCCATCTCGAGCAGTGACGCCCGGTCGGCCTCGTCTGGTGTGACGTCGGGGTCCTGGCTCGCCAGCATACGTTCCGCAAGTTCGTGGATATAGGGCCAGTCGGCTTCGGGTAAGCCCATGAGCCGGCCCATCACCCGGGTCGGCAACGCGGCCGTGACGTCGTGGACGAACTCGACCTCCGGTCCGGCGGCCCGCGTCTCTTCCATGATGTCACGGCAGATGGCCCGGATCTGACCCTCGAGCTGGGCGATGACCTTGCCCCGGAAGCTTGGTGCGACCGGTTTTCTATAGCTGACGTGTCGAGGCGGGTCCATGGCCACCAGCATGTTGCGACTCATTTCGAGGCTCTCGGGCGACCCGTCCTCGAGCACGATGCCGCCTTCGCTGGCAGAGAAGAGGTTGGGTTCCCGGGCCACCCGGACCACGTCGGCATGTGTGAGCACAGCGTAAAAGCCAGGCTCACCCTCCATGTCTTGCCACGCGACGGGGCTCGTGCGCCGCAACTCAGCCAACAGCTCGTGCGGCGGGCCGTCAATGAAACTGTTCGGATCTGCCAGTGCCCCCAACATCATGATGACCGGTTAGACGAACAGCGCTTTGACCTCGAGGAACTCCTCGAGGCCGTACGCCCCGTGCTCGCGGCCGAGCCCGGATTGCTTGTAGCCGCCGAAAGGGGCTCCCTTCGGTTGGCGACCGCGGTTGACCCGGACTTGCCCGGCCCGTATCTTGCGGGCCACCCGCTCAGCTCGCTCCGCGCTGCCCGACACCGCCCCGGCCAGCCCGTAGGGGGTGTCGTTGGCGATATCGATCGCCTCGGCTTCGGTGTCGTAGGGAATGATCGACAGGACCGGACCGAAGATCTCCTCCTGGGCGATCGTCATGTCGCGCGCGACGTTGGAAAACACCGTGGGCTTCACGAAATAGCCGGTCTCGAGTCCTTCGGGTGCTTCTGGCCCCCCGGTGACCAGCGTTGCACCTTCCGCTATGCCCTTATTGATGTAGCTGCGGACCCGCTCCAACTGCGTCGCGGAGATCAGCGGGCCGAGGCTGGTGCCTTCTGCGAAAGGGTCGCCTACGGTGAACTGCTCGGCCGCCGTCCGGGCAATCTCCTCGACCTCCGCGAGACGGGATCGGGGCACGAGCATCCGGGTCAGGGCACTGCACGTCTGACCTGAGTTCGAGTAAGCGGCTGCCACTCCGTCGGGCACCGCAGTAGCGAAGTCCGCGTCGTCGAGGATGACATTGGGGGACTTTCCGCCCAACTCCAGCGCCACGCGCTTAATGGACTGTGCAGCCAACTCTGCGACACGCCGGCCGGCTCTGGTCGATCCCGTAAACGAGATCATGTCAACGTCGGGATGGGCCGCCAGCGCCTCGCCGACAATAGGCCCCAGGCCTGTAACCAGGTTGAACACCCCGGGCGGGAAACCGATCTCGTCGATGATCTCGGCCAGGATAAAGGCGTTCACGGGGGCTACTTCCGACGGTTTCAGGACGACGGTGCATCCCGCAGCCAACGCGTAGGCCACCTTGGCCCCAATCTGGTTGAGCGGATAGTTCCACGGCGTGATGGCGCCGACGACCCCAATAGGTTCGCGCACGACCAGGCCGTTGGCTCGGTCCTCGAACGCGAACGTCTCCAACAGTTCAGAAGCCAGAGCGAAAGCCCGAATCCCCAGACCGACCTGTAGAGCAACCGACTGCGACTTGGGCATCCCGATCTCGTGCGCCTCGACATCGGCGATCTCGTCTTTGCGCGCGTCCAACGCCTCTGCCACGCGCCGAAGTTGCTTGGCCCGCTCTGCCGGCGCCTGCTCGGACCACGACGCGAAGGCAGCCTTCGCTGCAGCGACCGCCCGGTCGATATCGGCAGGAGCGCCTTCGGGTACCGTGGCGAACACCGCTTCGGTCGTGGAGTCAATGACCTCGAGCCGTCCTTGGCCGACGGGTTCGATCCACTCACCGTTCACATAGAGCTTGGTGTAGTCGGTCACCGTTTCTCCTCACTCTCCGGTCCGTTTTGCGGCACCTCGCATCCCCCGGGTCTCGAACACTGGGACGCAACGACACCAGACTAGTGGCAGCCGGGTTCTTGGGACCGCTCCTCCGCTCAGCGGCGACGGTCCGCGATCAACCAGCTCGCCAAGCCCGACAGGGCGGCCACCGACAGCACCGAGGGCCATGCGCCGATCCGTTTGGCCAGTGGGTGCGATCCCCCGAAGCCTCCGAGGAAGATGGCCAGCAGTGCGCCGGCAGCCGGGACACCTGCCCGATCGTGCCACTGCTTGGTGCACCAGGAACCCCCGACGACAAGAGGAACGGCCCCGAGAGGACGAACCCGGGTCGTCCGGGCGACCAGATAACCGCCGATGAGAGAACCTGCGGCGATGGGGGCAGTAGGAATCGTGGGCACCTTCGGGAGATTACCCGCCTCGGTCCCCATCCCTCGGGCCAGGCTTATGCCACCACTTTGCCGTCACCGGGACCTGGACCGGCGGCCCGAAACGATTCGGCGAGTCCGTTCCTGAACGTGCTGTTTACCAGTTCGATATAGAAACCGTAAGGGGTGTCGTGATAGCTGAATATCATGACCCCATCGGGACCGCGCACCCACCACAGTCGGGGCATGCCAAGTCCGTCCAGACGGTCGGCTTCCGACTCGATGTCGTCAGCCCAGATCCCGACATGGTGCCCGCGGCGACGGTCATCGAAATCCCACAGCGACCCACTCACCGACGCAATGAGCTCCACATGCACCGGGCGCGTCGAGTAGGTCAAGCGGAGGGAAACTTCCCGCGCGCCAGCGGGCGTCTCGAGAGTCGAGAAAGGAAGCTCAAGGGGCGGTAGAAACGAAACGCCCAAAGCAGGTCCCAACGTGGCAATTGCCTCCTCAAGGTCAGGGACCACGAAGCCGACGTGATAGACCCGAGAACCAGCGCCCATTGTTGCGGCCAGCACACCGAGACGGGCCAGATCTTCTGCCTCCGGCATGACTCCCCCGCCTACGATTCCCAGCCCGACTGGGCTGAGCGACCCATGCCCAGTGGCCCGATGGGCCAGTTGAAGCAGTCCATCATCAGCTGGTCGAGCTCTTCTGCGCTAACCAGACCTTCGTCGACAACGCGCCGAGCTTCGCCAATCATCGCGGCATAGACCCGATTCGCGACGAACCCCCAGGAGCGGGGCTGATCTTTTACGAGCACTGGTCGTTTACCGCACAACCCAGCGAGCGCTCTCAGTTTTTGGACCGCGTCATTGTCCGACTCCGGGTGGACAACGATCTCGGCGAATGGCATCAGGACCGGTGGCGACGCCCAATGCCACCCAAGGACCAGCTCGGGACGATCCGTGACGTAGGCCAGTCCCGAAATCGGGAAACCGGAGGTATTGGAAACCAGGACACAACCCGGATCGGCCAGGTGGTCCAACTGGCGAAACAGCCTGACCTTCAGGCCGAGATCCTCTGGTACCGCCTCCACCACTAGGTCGCATCCACGCAGCCCGGATTGCAAATCAGTGCTGAAGCGAAGGCGAGCCATCACATCGTCGACCGCCTCGTGGAGGTAGCCCCTGGAGTGGGCACGAGCCAAGCCATAGCGACCCTCGACCACGCGCGCCGAGGCCCGCTCGAGCACCTTGTCATTCAGGTCGATGCAGACCGTCTCCAAACCGGCGACCGCGAATGTCTGTGCGATCCCCGATCCCATGACGCCGGCGCCGACCACCGCGGCCCGTCCAAACCCCACGCCGTCGGCGCTCAAGTCCCCTTGTGTTCTACGACTCATTTGGAAACGTTTCCCCTTCGCGTTCAGAACTCGATATGGACGGCGTCAAAACCGCGAGCGAACGTCGCCGGAATAATCTTCGGTTCTGTCCCTGGGACAAGCCTCCACTCGGGCAGGACGTCGAGCAACCGCTCGAACATGATGCGCAGTTCAAGTCTCGCCAGGGATGCTCCAAGGCAGACGTGGGTTCCGAATCCGAAGGCGACATGGTGGTTACGTCCCCGACGCACATCGAAGTCTTCTGGCCGCTCGAATGTCCGCTCGTCACGGTTGGCCGATCCGTACAGCAATAGCAGCTCATCCCCTTCGCGCAGTTGCCGGCCGTGAAGGTTGTGATCCCGGGTAGCCGTTCGTCGCATATTGAGCACCGGCGACACCCAACGAATGAACTCCTCGACCGCATCAGTGAGCCGTTCTGGATGCCCACGAAGGAGACGCTGGGACTCGGGTCTCAGTGCTAGCTCACGTATGGTGCTCCCAATCACGGTCCTGGTGGTTTCGGCGCCCCCATCGAGGACCAGGAGCGCTTCCTCGAGGACCTTGCCGTCGTCCCACAGCACTCCATCGGTCTCGCTGTGGCACCACACCGACAGGAGATCATCGCGTGGGTCGCCCCGGCGGGAGGCAATCAGCTCCACGGTAAGCGGTAGCCAGTCCATCATGACCGCCGCGCTGTCGTCGTTGGCGACATAGGCCGGTTCGCCGCCGTCGGGCGAGGTCTGGCCGCCCGAATACATGGTCGTCTCAGACACTTTCCGAATGAGCTCCCAGTGCTCGTAGCCGTAGCCGAGCAGCTCTGCGATCACCATCGCCGGCAGCCGGGACGCAACCTGCTCGACCGCTTCGATACTCCGGACACTGTTGGCCGTCGCCTCGGCCAGGATCGACTCGACGAGGAAGCGGACGCGTTGTTCATGGTTGCGGACACCGCGCGGGGTGAACCGTCGCACCACCAACTTGCGCTGCTCCTGGTGGAGGGGATCGTCGAGGTCGATCATCGACTGGTTGGCGGTCTGGTCAATATGGGGTCTGGACCCCTTGAACGACGTGTAGAGGGAGGGGTCCTTCTCGACTCGCAGCACATCGTCGTAGCGAGAAATGCCCCACAGCTTCTGTACGGGATCCCAGTGGACCGGTGATTCATCTCGCAACCACCTGTAGGCCGCCCAGGGGTCCACATAGAAACTCGGATCCAGCAGGTTCACATAGGGTGTCTCGAGCGTCGTCACCTGTCTCCCTCAACTCTTTGGTTTCGATCTAAATGACTCGACCATGTCGAGGTGTTCCCGACTCTTCACCAGTTGGCTGTTGGCGATGCGATCCACACGACGAGCCGTCCGTCCATCAGCGCCGGCGGCAGCATCTATGGCAACTTTTGCCAGCCCGAGAGCCTCTCCCGAGTTCTCAATGAGGTGCTCGGTCCAAGCCCGAGCTGCCGCGCCGAACCCCTCGGCAGCAAACACCTTGTGAACGAATCCCATAGTAACCGCCTCTTCCGCGGTGACTTGCTCTCCGGCCATCGCCAACCATCGGGCCCAATGAGGACCGACGAGACGCGTCAGGCGACTGATGCCCCCCGAACCCGGTAGCACCCCGAGGTTTCGGATCTCTGGGAGCCCGAAATATGCCGTAGTGCTCGCGAGGCGGAAATCGCACGATGATGCCATTTCGACCCCGACACCCAGGCAGGGCCCCTGGGCCGCCAGGATCACCGGCTTCTCGATCGTCTCCATCTGATCAAAAACCTCATGATAACGCCGGTAGTCATGACGCATAGCCACCCCAGAGTCACTTTGCGGGCCCATCGCCGAGATGTCGGCACCCGCCGTGAAGTACCGTCCCTCCGCAGTGATCAGTAGTGCGCGAACTCCTGGGTCGTCGTCGAAGTCACGAACGGCTTCGCGCAGGACTGCGAGCATGTGCTCGCTGACCGCATTCAGCTTCTTGTCGCGCGTAAAGGTCACCGTCACGATGCCCCCACTGTCGCTTCGGCGGATTTGACTTCCCCGTTCGTCCTCCATGGTGCGACGCGCTCCTGAGGTAGGCTTTCCCGAACTATTACATATACGAATCCGCCGAGAGCGGTCCGCGTCGCCTTGCAGCAAGGGACCGCTAGAACGCAGGAGGCCGGGCGCGGTGCGCCACCGCCGCTTGACGTCCCTTCAGTGGACCTGTAGACACTTCTATCGTGTCCGTGGTCTCTCCTTCATACCACCCCAAGATCCTCCCGGGCAGGGTGGGCTACGTGACAACGATCACCATCGACAGCCCCGAGACGAAGAACGCCTGCACAGGCGATATGTGGGCCGCCCTCGGCGCGAGCTTTCGAGATGTGGCCTACTCGGGCACACGCGCCATCGTCCTCACAGGTGCGGGCGGTGATTTCTGTGCGGGCGCCAACTTGGGAGGTGGTGGGGGGGAGTCCTCCGGGCATATCCTGCACGGGATGAGGGTCCTCGGAGACGTGGTCCTGGCCGTGCACGACTGTCCAGTGCCCGTCGTCGCCAAGGTCGATGGGGTGTGCGTCGGCGCCGGACTCGGTCTGGCGCTGGCCTGCGACATGATCTGGAGCTCCGACCGGGCCCGCTTTTCGGCGATCTTCGCAAAGCGAGGTCTCAGCTTGGACTTCGGAACGTCCTGGCTGCTCGGCCAACGAGTCGGTATCAGCAAGGCGAAGGAACTCGCCTTTACGGGGAAGGTCATCAGCGCAGCGGACGCCCTCGACATCGGCTTGGTCAACGCGGTAACTCCGGTCGACGATCTCGATGAGGCGACACGGGAGATTCTCGATGCGATTGCCGCCGGTCCGCCCCTTGCGCTTTCGATGACCAAGCGCGAGCTCAACGCGGCTGCGCATTCCTCTCTTGCCCAGGCCCTCGAAGTGGAGGCGCTCGCCCAGAGTGTGAATGTGGAAACTGACGACACGAAGGAGGCGCTCGCGGCATACGCGCAGCGGCGGGCGCCCAACTTCTCGGGCCGATAGGGACAACGATGGGCGAAAGTGACGCCTCGCACGACTGGCAAGATGTCCTCGACGACCTCGAACGGCGCCGCGCCGCTTCGCGTGCCATGGGCGGAGAGGCACGACTACGCAAGCACCACGATGCCGGAAAGCTCGATGCGCGCGCCCGGATCGCACATCTGCTCGACCCCGGCTCGTTCATGGAGATCGGCACGCTGGCGGGAGGCACGGAAGCTCCGGCGGAAGCCGTCGTCATCGGGTCAGGCTCCATTGAAGGCCAGCCCGTGATGGTCGCCGCCGAAGACTTCACCGTGCTCGCCGGGACTATCAGCTCTGCCGCCAACGCGAAGCGCTATCGCGTGGCCGAGATCGCCGTGACCGACCGGATACCGCTGGTAATGATGCTCGAAGGGGCGGGCTTCCGAGCCGACGGCAAGGCTCACACCCGTACGCCCGTCGATCTCCTGGCCCAGGCCCGCTGCTCCGGACGAGTACCGCTCGTCACCGCCATACTTGGCGCCTCTGCAGGCCACGGGGCGTTGGTCGCGCCCATGTCGGACTTCACGGTGATGAGCGCCCACGGTTCCGTGTTCACCGCCGGCCCTCCGGTAGTCTTCGAGTCGCTGGGCGAGCAGATCGCCAAGGAGGACCTCGGCGGTCCGAGGGTCGCCCTGGCAAGTGGTCTGGTCCACAACGCGGCGCTTGACGACGCGGCTGCGCTCGGCCTGGTCCGGACCTACCTCGGCTATTTCCCGTCCTCCGCGTGGTCTTACCCCCTCGACCTCGTCGGCCGGGACGCCGGCGCCCGGCTTCTACCAGAACTGTTGAGCATCATCCCCCGCAATGGCCGCCGGGTCTACGACATGCACGACGTCATCGAGGTCATCTTCGACGAGGGCTCTTGCTTCGAGGTCCAGCCAGACTTCGGCCGCTCACTCCTTTGCGTGCTGGCCCGGCTTGGGGGACACCCCGTGGCCATAGTGGCAAACCAACCGAAGATCCTGGCCGGCTCAATCGACGCGGACGGAGCCGACAAGGCCGCTCATTTCATCACCGTTGCCGACTCGTTCCATGTTCCTCTGGTCTTTCTGGCCGACAACCCGGGAGTGATGCCCGGCAGCCACTCGGAAAGCCAGGCCATCTTGCGCAGCGGAGCCCGGATGTACGCAGCCCAGACACAGACCCGGGTGCCGAAGCTGGCTGTGACCCTTCGCAAAGCTTATGGATTCGGGTCGATGGTGATGGCCAACATCCCCTTCGACGGCCAGTCGGCGACCTTCGCGTTCCCCGGCGCCACGATGGGCGCCATGGGAGCGGCCGCCATGAGCCGAGCCCGCGGTTCGGAGATGGACGAGGCGGCCTTATTGCGCCAACTCGAAGTGGAAGCATCCTATCGGTCCGCCGAGAGCTTCGGTCAAGAGGAGCTCATCAGCCCGGTCGAGACACGCAACCGGCTCCTTCACGCCCTCGAGCGCGCACTCTACCGACGCCAGGCGACCCCCGAGCCGGCCGCCCGGATCGCCATCGTGCCTTGAGCCTGCTCAGCCGTCGCCATATCAGCCTTAGCGCGACGAGCCGCCGAGGAACGCAATACAGTTGTCGCGCATAATCTTCGAGACTTCGCGGGCGTCAAAGCCATCCAGTTCATCTGCGAAGCTGGTCGGGACAGCTAACCCCTCACCATGCGGCCAGTCGGAACCGAACAACACGCGCTCCACCCCGATCACGTCTGCCAATCTTCGGATGTCCTCCTCATAGTACGGCGTGACCCATACGTGACCCCGGAGCACATCAAGGGGATCATCAGGAAAAGCCCAGGGCGTCCGATTCGCCTGCTTGCGCAACACCTTGACCAGAGCATGGACCCAGTCCGAGCCGCCGCGTGACACGACGTAGTCCACCTCGGCGAGGGCAGCCTCGGGGTCGGCCAGCGAGATCATCGGAGCAGCAATAATCCGGTCCCTGTAGGAGAACCCCCAGGCCTCCTCGAGCCAACGGTTGAAGGCAACAAGACTCGCCATCGTTGCGGGAATGTCGTCACTCAGTGCCTGTTCAACCCCACACCCGAGTGTGGGGAACAGGAGAATTGCGTCAAGGCCCTGCTCGTCTAGTTTATCGAGGCGGAACTGGCGGTCTTGATAACACCTCGAAAGGGGCTCGACTTTGATAATCGTGCGCGGGTCGATGTCTTTTGGCACCTGACCTCGGAACATCAGGTCAGTGCATCCGGGCACGATGACGGGGTCGAAGGTCGGGTTCGGGATGAAATTGTTTATCCGGCCACCTATGAGCATTTCCGTGTGCTTACCGTTTCGCACAACCTGCACCCGCGACGGGCGAAAGCCGGATCGAGATATCGAGTGAATGCGTCCAAGGGCTCATAATAATGGTTGTCCGCATCGATCGGTCGGGAGGTCTCAGCCATCGTTGTCCCTTCTCGAGAAGAAAAATGACTGCGCGTTTGCATAGAGGTAGTTGTCGAGGACGTCTGCTGGCAGTTCCAGCGCGACCGCTTCGGTCACAGTGCGCGCTATGGAAAGAACAGGAGAGTCCGAGGCAAAGATGACACGATCCTTGCCACGGCTCCTCATGAAGTGCAGCAGCGACTCCGGGAGGCGACGGGGCGACCACGCGGAGGTCATGAGGCGGAGGTTTGGATACTTGATCATCAAGCGGATTGCCGTGTCCCACCAGGGATCGGCGCCGTGGATCATGCATAGCTTGAGCTCGGGAAAGTGGTAGCAGACCCGATCCAGATAGATGGGGTTCTGGACCTCTCCAGGAATTGGCGGGCCCGGAAGCCCAGTGTTCATACACAACGGGATACCAAGCTCGCAGCATTTCGCGTAGAGCGGGAAGTACACCGCCTCCGTAGGTGGATAACGCCCATCTCCCCAAAAGCTCGGGCCCACGGAGATGTAGGCCACCGGGTTGCTGGCAACGAACGCTTCCATGGAGCGCAGTGTCGGCATCGGGCGGAGGAGGTCGTGGCCGCCCAGACCCAGGCTAAAGCGGTCGGGATGGGAGTCAGCGAACTCCATTGCTCGTTTGGAAGGCTTAGTGATGTTGGTGACCAGAATGGCTCGCCGGACCCCCTGCGCGTCCATCTCGTCGAGGAGCTCGCCGACCTCCCAGCTGCGCATTTCGAAATTGGCCTTGAAGTAGTCGTCCTTGACCCTGATCATCCAGTCGGGCTGTGATGCGTCCCCCATGTCGACATTGACCAGGCAGTCATGTGCGCGCTCGGCTGTGCTCACGGTCGTGCTCCCCCCTCGTTCGAGCTCAACATCTCTCTGACCGAGATGCCTTCTTACCACCACAGCCCCTGCCGGCGCGTCCCGGATAGTGTGCTTCGCCAGCATGCTCAGAACGACAATCGTTTCTGGACGGGAGGCATCGGATCGTGGAGTCATCTGGAGCGGATACTGCTGTCCTCAAATCGATAGGGGCCACGTTTGATCACGTTGCGCACGCCGTCCCCTCGATCCGCCTCGCCCTCCCCCTATATCGCGATGTTCTCGGAGGCCGGGTCGCGGGCGGTGGTTTCAATGAGTGGGGCGGACATTTGGCCGTACATTTCGTCTACCCGGGCGGAGGTCGGGTGGAACTGCTTGAGCAGATACACCCAGAGTCGACCTCGATGGCAAACTTCCTCAGAAGGTCGCCTCGCGGAGGGCTGCATCATCTCACCTTCAAGGTCCAGGATCTCCGCGAGGCAATACAGGTCGTCGAATCGGCAGGATTTTTGACATTTGGTACGGTGCTCGACGGGTCCGCCTGGCAGGAGACCTACCTCCACCCTCGAACGACCGGGGGCGTGCTCATACAGCTCGCCCAATCCCCTCCTGGCGTCCCCCCGCCGTTCGACCGTCCGATCGAGGCCATATTGGACGAAGCGGACTCCCGACGAAGGCGATTTTCCCCTCCGCAGACCTAGCTTGGGTCCTTCGTTTCGGCCCCGTTGACTCACCGCAACACGTACAGGTGGCGAACACCGGACACCGACCCCTAACCGGCCCCGATTCCATAGTTAGTCCAGTTTCATGATCGCAATAGTCGGCATTATGCTACGGTCACGATATGTACCGGGTCTTGGACGTCGTCCCACTTCGCAGCTTTGTGGCAGTAGCAGACTGTGGCGGCTTTCAACGTGCCGGCAACTCACTCCACCTGAGTCAGGCTGCGGTCAGTCAGCATGTCAGGCGGCTGGAGGCCGCAGTGGGACGCCCCCTGGTCGAGCGGCAAGGCCGCGGGTCAATCTTCACTTCTGAGGGCGAGGTGCTCCTGCGCCAGGCACGACGCATCCTCGGTTTGCACGACGAGACGCTCCGGCTCTTCGACGTCGAGCCTGAGCAGACCCTGGTGATCGGCTCCACTGAGCACGCAGCCGCACAGTTGCTTCCCGAGTTGCACACCGCCCTGACGGCGGCCATGCCAGACCGCAGGGTCCGGTTCCGGGTGGACCGGGGGTCACAGCTGCGCGACGATCTGGCCAGGGGACGAGTCGATCTGGCCCTCCTGTTCGACCCTGCCGGCGACCAATCTGCCATGAGCATCGGCCAGCTCGAGCTGACCTGGTATTCGGCTTCTGACTGGTCCCTTCCAGAGGTCACCGAGCCGGTGCCGCTGGTCGCCTTCGACGATCCGTGCGCTCTGCGAACACGCGCCTTGGAGACGCTCCAGTCGAATGGCATGAGAGCGGACGTGATCTGCGAGGCTCCCCATCTGGCGGGGGTTCAGGCTGCGGTTCGGGCCGGTCTGGGCATCGGCCTAATGGCGACCCTGGGTCGCAGCCCGGACGGGCTCGTTGCCCGCCAAGATCTGCCGAGAGCAGAGCCGACCGAGATGTTCCTCTGCGCCCGGCAAGGTTTGGCGCCCGGCTTCATCGAATACACCGCTGACGTCCTGCGCGAGCTTTTCACGACATTTGCACGGGTGGAGTCCCGCAAGACTGGAGCCCTCCTGGCGGTGGCATCCTGATGCCTGTGCGACACGTACCCTCCGATCCCGGGAATCACAGCCTGGAGAGGACGCCCAGCGGCGTCCTCATTCCAGCCGACATCGATCCTTTTCACCGGCGTCTCCATCGGATCCCACCGGCGGCGCTCATAGACCAGACTACCCAGACGTCGGGAATGAGAAGACGCGAAGCCATCAGCGGTAAGACGGTCGGGGCGCGCAACCTGTGGATGGGCCAAACCCACGTCCCGGCGTCCACAGCCTCGGGGAACCATCACCATGGCGAATCGGAGACCGCCATCTTCGTCGTGTCCGGCAACCCCGTGTTCGTCTTCGTTGATCTCGAAGGGCCCGAACCGGTGGAAACTCACGTCGAAACCTCGCCCGGCGACTACATTTTCGTCCCACCCTACGTTCCCCACCGCGAGGAAAACCCGGACCCGGAGAATGAGGCCGTCGTGGTCATCTCACGCACCACCCAGGAAGCGATCGTGGTCAACCTCGACGGACTCGAGTGGTCAGAGGTCCACTTGGGCTGACCGGCCTCTCGCTGAGCCAGCCTCCGACCACGGTCAGCGTCGGAACACCGGGAGCTGGTCACCTGCCTCGATGGCGACCGCCAGATGGTTCTGCTCGGGGGCAAGAGGGCAAGGCGCGAATTTGGTATATGGCCGTTGGATGTTCCGGGTGTCGTTACGGGTCACGTCGCTGCACATCGCGTGTGGCTATTGGGTGTCTGTCGTTCCCTCAGACTCCAAGGAGCTCGAGCTCAGCGCGCAGGGCGCTTCGCTGCCCGCGGTCGAGCGGGGTTCCGGAGAGCGTGGGCGCTGACCCAACCAAAAGCCGGGTATAGGGGTGCTGTGGATTCCTGACGAGCGCCGACGTCAGACCACTTTCGACGACTGAGCCCTGGTACAGCACCACCGTGCGGTCCGTGATTCCCGCCACAGACCCCAGGTCGTGCGAGATGTAGAGCAGCCCGACGTCGTCTGAACGCAGTGCGAGGAGTGAGTCCAGAACCTGCACCCGGCTGGCTGCGTCGAGTGCGCTTACCGGCTCGTCGAGAATGATCAGCCGGGGTTGCGTGATCAGGGCGCGGGCCATCGCAGCACGCTGCCGCTGCCCCCCCGAGAGTTCGCCCGGGTACCGTTGCAGTAGCGGCTCGTCCAGATTGACCTTTTCGGCGTACGTGCGCACGGTCTCCGCGACAGCGGAGCGGGACGCACCCCCTCGAATGCGGAGCGGTTCGGCGATCGAGTCGAAAATCAGCAGGTCACCGTCGAGGCTGCGTAGCGGGTCCTGGAAGACGTACTGCACGACCCCCCGCCGGCGGAAGTCGCGCCACTGGGAACCGGAGAACGTGGTGACGTCTTGCCCACTGACCCGGATGTGGCCGTGATGAACTCCGACCAGTCCAAGGACCGCACGAGCGATGGTGGACTTTCCCGAGCCGCTCTCGCCGATGAGGCCAACGATCTCGCCGGCGCCGACCTGGAAGCCGGCGGACCGGATGATCTCCTTCTTGCTCCGTCTCCTGCCGTAGTGGACGTCGATGTTTTCGACATCGAGCAGTGCGTGCGCCTCAGACAACGTCGACCTCCTCGACCTGGATGTAGCGGTCCAAACCGTAGCGTTCGTGTTCGGAGATCAGCAGCCTTGTGTACTCGTGCTGAGGCGAATGTAGAACCTCCCGGGCCGGGCCATGCTCGACCACTTCCCCCGACTTCATGACCAGCACCTCGTCGCACAGTTGCGCGATGACCGCCAGGTCGTGTGACACAAGCAGCAAGGAGAGCCCGTCCCGCTCCTTTAGTTCCATGAGCAGATCGAGGATCTCAGCTTGCACGGTGACGTCCAGGGCGGTCGTGGCTTCATCCGCGATCAGGATGTCGGGTCCCAACGCGATGGCGGTCGCGATGAGGACTCTCTGCAACATGCCGCCCGATAGTTCGTGAACGTACTGCTCGTAGACGAGGTCAGGGTCGCGCAGATGTACGGCGGCGAAAAGACGGAGCGTCTCCAGCTTGGCCTCCTTCCGGGACAACCCCTTCTTGACTCTCAGGACTTCGGAAACCTGCTTTCCCAACCGGATCGACGGATTCTGGTAGGACCCAGGGTCCTGAAAGACCGCCGAGATGACATTTCCCCGCACGTCGATCCAGTCTTGTTTGGTGAAATCAGCCGTCCGGCGACCCAAAAGATCCACAGTACCGTCCGCCACTTGGATCAGATTCGGCAAGATACCGAGAATGGCGCGGCAGGTGAGTGTCTTGCCACTCCCCGACTCCCCGACAATGCCCAGGGTCTGTCCGCGATGGACGGAGAAGCTGACACCCTTTACCAGCTCGGCGTTGGATACCTCGTTGCGGATCCTGACACCCTGCACATCGAGCACAATCACCGTCGAGTGGTGGCCATGCTCAGACAACTGACTCTCCCCTCACGAGGCTAACCCGCCCGCGCCCCCGCTGTTCGGATCGACGAGCCTTCTTCGCATCACGGGCGCCCAGCAGCTGACGGCCGGCCTCCCCCGAAACGTCTCGCACCGCGTCTGCGAAGAGGTTGCACCCCAGAACCGCGACCAGGATAATCACCATCGGCACGATCGGCGCATACGGCTGGATGGCGATGTACAGCAGATCCGATGCCAGGATCCCGCCCCAGGTGGCCGTGGGCGGCGCAACCCCGATGCTGAGAAACGTCAGGCTGGCGATCACCACCAAGCCGATTCCCACCGTGGTGGACAGCGCAATAGCGATCGGTGGCAATACCTTGGCCCAGACATGTTTCCTGACGATCCATCGGGTGGACGCGCCCGCCAGGATCGCCGCCTCTACGAACTGTGAACGTGCCACCGACAACGTGGCAGCACGGGCCACCCGATAGAACACCGGAGCCAGGAGAATACCTACTGCGAACAGCGCCTGGAGGACACCGTTGCCCAGCAGCGCAGTCATGGCGACGGCAAACACCAGGAACGGTAGGGCGATCAACGTGTCGAATACCCGCAAGCTCACCCACTCGAACGCCCGACCCACGTAGACCGAAAGGATTCCCGGGATAGCGCCGACTACCAGCGCAATACCGGCCACCAACAGAGCGCCCCACACACTCAACGCGGCGCCGGCCAGCATCCGGCTGAGCACGTCTCGTCCTAAATAGTCCGTGCCAAGCCAGTGCGATCCCGAAGGACCTTTCAGCAACCCCGCGACGGTCTCGTTGGGGGGATACGGCGCGAGTAGGGACCCAAAGGCGGCCAGAAACGCGATGAGCCCCAGAAACACGACCGCGATCCGACCGCTGGTGTGGCGGAGGACATTTTTCAGCATCGTCAGACTCCTCGCGAAGACGCTGGGATGAGTTGGGCAAGTATGGCGTTCACGAGCATGTTGAAGATCACGACGAGGATCACGGCGATCACCAGTACAGCCTGAACCGCAGGCACATCGCCTTGGAGGGCGGACTGGGTGGCGAACACCCCGTAGCCCGACAACTGGAAGATCGCCTCCGTCACCACGGCACCACCGAGCAGATTCGGAAACTTCAGTCCGAGCACCGCTACTGAGGGCCCCACACTGTTGCGCAGAATGTGGACAAAGAAGATCCGCCGACCGCTGAGGCCCCGGACGACCGCGCCCGTCACATAGTTTTGCCGTCTGGCCGACACCAGCCCTACTCGTAGCTGCCGGGCCACGTCGGCCACTGTGTCGAAGCTCAGAGCGATGGCAGGGAGAATAATGTGGCTCAGCCAAGCGCCGACCCCGCTGCCGAACGGTACGAACCCGGCGGCAGGCAGCCACCCGAGCGACACCGCAAAGATGTCAATCAGCGCGACGCCGACGATAAAAGGGGGCATCACCGAAATGGTCGAGGTAAAGATGGTGACCACTCGATCGATCCACGTCGCCTCGTAGTGTGCGGCGAGTGCGCCCAGCCCGAAGCCAACGATAATCCCAATCACCAGCGCCGTGCCCGCGACGGACAGGCTGATGACCGCTCGTCCGGCGAGGAGAGCGGTGACCGAGTTGCCGTTGGCCCAGCTCTTTCCGAGGTTGCCGGTGAGCACCTTCCCGAACCAGGAGAAGTATTGAACGAAAAACGGGCGGTCAAGTCCCCACTGCTTCTGGATGGCGTGGACCGCTGCGGGACTTGCTCCGTTACCCAGCTGCAAAGTCGCGGGGTTAAGGCCGCTCAAGGCACCGAGGAGGAATGTGAAGAACGAGCCGAGCAAGAAGACTGGGACGAAGGCGGCCAGCAACCGGCCCAAACTAATGAGCGTCCGCCGCACCCGGAAAAGGAGACGTCGGGTGAAATCCCACGAAGCAACGCTGGGCGCCGTTATCACCGCCATTTAGCTGTCCTTGAGAAGCTGAACGGGTTGAAAGGTTCGCGGCGTGAACGCGTCGGCCTCACGTCGAAGCTGTGGGTAGATCTCGGTGGCGAGCACCTCGAGCCCTTCTAGGTATGCCGGTGACCCTGTGGGGGCGAACGGGAGACTGAAGAGGTAGTTCGTGGATCTGGCCACCGCGGCATCGCGGTTCAGGGTCTCCACCACATCATCGACTGACCCAAACGCTATGTCGAAATCGACGAGATAGTCCTCGACCGACTTGGCATCGGTCTTCTCAGGCCGGCGCCACTGTTCCGAATCGGGGTCCTCGAAGGCGGCGATGGCGACAGCGATCGCCGCCCGACGTGAGGAGGCAAGCAGCACGGACCGCGAGACGCCGATCCGCGGGTTGCCCTGCGAACGGTCCAACGCATTCAGGTAGCTGTCGATCAGGGGCGACTGGATGTTGCCTACCGCCCCTCCGGCTGCGGTTCGAAAGAGGAGCAAGCCGTCACCGGCAGCCCCGGCAGCCGCCGCCGTCGCATGGTTACCAGTTGCCTGCCAGATACGGCTCAGCAAGTCTTTGGCTGGCGGATAGAGCGGCACCTCCTTGTCGCCGGCGACAACCGACCCCTCGAGAGCGCCTTTCAGGGCAGCGAGAGCCCGCACGAACAGCTGGTCCCGATCCTCCTCGTCGAGGCCGAACGCGTTATAGGCATCCGTTGAGAACCCGAACGGGTTGCCTTTGCCCACCCCGAACTCCAGTCGATAACCGCTCAGAACGTTGACCAGCGCTGCGGTCTCCGCCAACCGAAGCGGATTGTCGAATGCTAGCGGAACCACTGCACTTCCCAGACGAATGCGGTCAGTGAGCTGCGTCGCGGCAGCCAACAACGTCAAGGCAGCAGGCAACCCCAGGTTCGAGTTGAAATGCGCCTCGGTAACCCAGGCATAACCGTAGCCCAGACCATCAGCGACTTGAATCGATTCCAGCGTGTCTCGGTAGGTCTGAGCGGGTTCACTGCTGGCTGACGTCGCCACGAACACGGAGAGATCTCCGAGAACCGCGGGATCTTCGACAACGTCCGTTGCATCCGTCAAGACCACGCTATCGGTCGACATGGGTTTGTTCTCCTCAGTTTTTGCGTTGACCGGCGGTGGCCCACCGGCCGTGTAGGCAAGTGGGCCACCGCCGAGCGGTTGTTGGTTCCAAAGCGCTAGGCGCCGTTGATGGTTACACCGTTCCAGCGGAAACTGCCGTCAACGACCGGGAAGTCGGAGAAGGCTTTGGTCGTCACATAGGCCGAGGGCTCTGAGAAAAGTGTGATAGTCGACCCAGTCAGTACACCTACCTTGGTAGCGTTCTGCAGGGCCGCCTCATATCCCGACGAGGTGAGCGGCAACCCCAGGACCGCTTGACGTGCTGCGGAATATTGCGGCGCCTCAGTGGGAGCACTCAGGTTGAGGATGCCGCTGGGGCTGAAGTGTTCGTCGAGAGCCTCCAGCTTCGAATCGCGTCCCACATAACCGTAGAGCGTGAGACTGTCGGTTTTACCGTAGTAGCCGTCGTAAAACTGGGTGACGGTCTGCAGGTTGATAGTGGTCTTGATGCCCACCGCGGCAAGCTGCTGTTGTACCGCCTCAGTTGCGCTACTGAAGTTGGAGGAGATGGCATCGAGGTCGATATTTAGCGAACCCGGCTTATATCCCGCCTGGGCCAACAGTGCCTTTGCCTTCGTCGGGTTGTAGTTGTAGGGCCAGCTGCTCTCGAGGGAAGCGTTATAGGCCGGCGAGGACGGCGGAAATGGTTGCACCGAGGCCGTGGCCAGGCCGAAACCCAGTTCGTTGACCAGCTGCTGGCGGTTGATGGCATAGTTGAGCGCTTGCACCACCAACGGGTTGTTGAAGGGGGGCTTGTTCACGTTGAGGCTCAAGAAGTAGGCACCCCACCCTCGAGCAGTGTCGGCCACGACTTTCAGACCGTCCTTCTGCGCCAGTGTCACATCTTGATTGGGGAGGTTGGTCACGAAGTTATACACACCGGTTTGCAAGCCCGAGAGGACGGTGGCCGGGTCGACGTTCAAGGATATAACGATCTTGCTGACGTGGATGTCCTTGGCGTCCCAGTACCCAGGCCACTTCTCGAGGGTGACCGAGGAGTCCGGGATCAACTTAACCACCTTGAACGGGCCGGCGCCCACAGGATTATTGGTGTCCAACGCCTTCACGTTGCTCTGGGCGGCCTGCTCGCTGGCCAGGAGGCTGCTGCGATTAGCCAAGATGTAGGGAATCTGGTAATCAGCCTCTTTCAAGTTCAACTGCAGCTGCAAGTTGTTGAGAACCGTCGTGGATGCCACCTCGGCCCAGTCGGCCTTGAGTGCCGAGTTGGTCTGCGTCGCGATCCGATTGATGTTGTAGGCGACAGCCTGCGCGTTGACCGGGGAGCCATCCTGGAAGGTCAGCGAGGGACGCAAGGTGATGGTGACCGCAGTGCCGGCGGAGTTGTAGGTATACCCCGTCGCCAAGGCAGGCTCGATCTGGTCCTGCGCATTGAGAGTGAACAGCGGCTCGTAGATCGTCGAGAGCAACTGCGTGGCGCTGGTTGCTCCGACGACCACCGGATCCCAGTTGGGCTCGTCACCGGGGTACGCCCAGTTGACCACTGCGGACGCATCGGAGGCGCTTACGGAGGTGGCGCCCGTCGTGCTACCGGAACTGACAGTCGAGCCGCCTGCGGTACTGGCACTCGAGTTGCTTCCGGAACCCCCACACGCGGCAAGCGCCGCGCCGAGTGCAAGCACGGCGATAGGCAACCCAAACATGCGCATCACAAGGCGGCGAGGCTGTATCCTCATTCCAGTTTCCCTCAACTCTTTCTGTTCAAGAAGCGGACCCAGGTCAGGCCCGCTCTGGTGCGGCCTCAGACCGCGTTGACGGCTGGCCGAAGGCGACACGCGTACATCACGTGCATCGCTTGAGCCGTCCGTACCACCGTGCCAGCCGAAGCGAAGCACGTCCAACGATGTTTAGTGATTGCGACCGATCACGATGCCTCATGATTGTCGACTAAGTTAGTAAACAATAACAACTAGTGACAGACAGGCCGGGGATCACTCACCACGCAGATGACTCCACAGCGATCAGTCGCTGCAGCGGGTCACCGTCTCGCAGGACCTCAAGGAAACTCACGACCTCGGCGGCCACGGAGCGGTGTTGCAGATCGTTGAGAACATCGTGGTGGGCACCGCGAACGACAGAGAGACGCGCCGTCGGGAGCGCCTTTGTCAGCCGTGCCAGTGCCCCACGGTCCGCGATGGGATCGCTGTCGCCCACGAGCAGAAGTTGCGGCAGCGCCACGGTGCTGCCGTACGCTTGGTCGAGCAGGTCATCCGGGATTGGATTGGAGATTCTTCCGCGACTGACGGACGCGTCGCTGGTCAAGACGCTTCGGTGCACCGGGCAGTGCGTACGCGCCGCCAGTTCGGACTCCCAGTCGCTCCCGATGTCATGGGTTCCGAACCCGGGCAAGGCGGCAAGGACGAGGGCGTCAGGCCACCACGAGGCCTCAGGCTGGGAGCCGGCGACGAGCGCCGCCAAAGCGGCCGCCGAAGCATCGGTGCCGACAAGGACCAACGGTCGGGTCAGCTCTTCCCCGAGATCAACCATGGCAGTAGAAAGCTCAGCAGCAAGTTCGTCGAGGGAGTTACCGGACGCATAAGTGGTCGCAGCGGTGCGGACGACTCGTACATGATAGGCGTCGGCCGCAATCCGGATACCAAAGCGTCGGTAGGTGTCGAGGCCCTCCCCACGCCCGGGGATGACCAGCAAGGTGCCGCGTACCCGCAGCCCCTCCGGGGGGCGGAAGTCAAGGTAGTCTGCCATGTTCACACCTCCGTTAGTTGCGGTGCGGTCGGCTTCCAGCCCGAGTCGACATTGGCCTCGGGGCTGTAGCGGTTGACTGGGATGGGCAGTCCCAGGTTTCCGCGTAGCGTGGCCGCCTCGTACTCGCTTCGGTAGACGCCGCGCCCCTGCAGGATGGGGATCACCGAGTCGATGAACTTCTCGAGATCCTCGGTCAGACGGAAGGCCAGGTTGATGCCGTCGATCGCACGTGCCTCGAACCACGTCTCGATGGCATCGGCCACCGTCTCGGGCGAGCCGACAAAGGGACTGGGCTTGTACTCAGTTGCGAACTCCACCACTTGGCGCAGCGTCCATCTGTTCTCGTTGGCCAGCTGGACCAGGTCTGCACCGCGCCGTCCTCCGCGTTCGGTGAGATGGGTCACATCGGGGAAGAGGGCGTCGAGGTCGTGCTGGGAGAAGTCGTAGGCGCCGAACGCGCGACCGAGGAAGGCCAGCTTGCGCTCGAAGAGGTTGTCCTCCTCGAAGATCTCCCGGGAGCGGGCGTGGGCATTCTCATCGGTGCTGGCCACGATGGGGTTGCCGTGGATCAGGATCACCACATGCTCAGGGTTACGGCCCAGCGCGGCGGCCCGCCGTTTGATGTCCGCGTAGTAGTCGCGGGCGGCGTCGAACGATTCGCCTGGAGCGAAGATTCCCTGTGCGACGTGCGCCGCGAGGTTGCGCCCGTCCTCCGAGACACCGGATTGAAAGATCACCGGTTGCCCCTGTGGCGAGCGGGACAGGTTCAGTGGACCAGCCACCTTGAAGTGCTCGTCGACGTGGTTGAGGGCGTGCAACTTCGACGAATCGAGGAATACGCCGCGCTCTACGTCGGCCGGGAAGGCACCGTCCTCGTAGGAATCCCACAACCCACGGGCCACCTCGACAAACTCGAGGGCGCGGCCGTATCTCGTCGCGTAGTCCAGGTGCTCGTCGAGGCCGAAGTTCCTGGAGACCTGGGAGTCGAAACTGGTGACCACGTTCCAGCCGGCACGTCCGCCACTGATGTGGTCAAGCGACGCCACCCTGCGGGCCAGATTGAACGGCGAGTTATAGGTCGAGCTCGCCGTGGCCACCAGGCCGATGTTGGTCGTGTGCGTGGCCACCGCGGACAACAATGTCAGCGGCTCGAGACGGTTCAGGTAGTGCGCCGGGTAGCTGGCGTTGATGAACTGGCTGTCCACGATGAAGAAGGCGTCAAACAATCCCTGCTCGCCCAGCTTCGCCTGCTGGATGTAGTAATTGATGTCGATGCTCGAGTTCTTCGCTACCCGTGGGTCCTTCCACAGGCCGTCCTGTCCTGGTCCTCCCACCCCGTAAGGGTGCAGTCCGAAGTGAAGCTTCCGTGAGATGGGGTTCTCCTCCTTATTGGGGCCACCGTGGCGGCGTCGTGAATGACGATCAGGCCGGGATCAGACCTCGGTCAGCTGCTTGTGGGCAGGCTCCCAGCCCAGCGCAGGCGCGACCTCGGTCGCGATCAGCTCCAGCGCTCGGATCGCCACATCCTGCTCGAGGATGGCGGGGTTGAACTGGGTGATGAGGTCTGTGGCGACCGGCAGCACCTTCTCCTGCTGAAGTTCTGCAACGATCTCCTCCGGGTGCCCGTAGAACGAATGGAATCGGCTCAGCGCGCCTTCAGCGTCGAGGCCGGATGGGAATTTCATCGCGCCGGAGAAGTGCTTCGTGGCGGACAGCACGTCGGCCCCCAAGATGTCAATCGCGGTCTTGCGGTCCTTTGCTGGGAACACAAACCTCGACAGCCCTACCCGCGGCGCTCGCTCCTCGCGCCAGGCCCCGAAGAAGCTGTCCGCCCAGGGACGCTGCACCACGTCGGTCGGTTCGTCATATCCGTAGGCAGCCCGGTTGAGCAGCAGGTTGGAACCCGCTTCTGCGGCATAGACGGCACCGGGGGCACTGAAGACCCCTTGCCAAATGTGGTGGGTGAGGTCATTCGCTCGTGGCTGGACGGTGAATCCGGAGGTTCCAATCTCTCGATTGTCCAAAACGTCGCGAAGAACGGCCAGGCCTTCTGAGGTCAGCTCCCGCTTGCGGGCGACATCCTTGCCGAAGGCTGCGTACTCGGCCTCGCTGGCTCCGCTACCCACCCCGATCTCCACTCTCCCCCCGCTCAGGGTGTCCACTACCGACACGTCCTCCGCGAGGCGGACAGGGTCCTCGAGGGGAAGGATGGTGATAGCAGTGCCGAGTCGTATCCGCTTGGTGAGCGCGGCTGCATGAGCCAGGAAGGTCCATGGCGACGGGAGACCTCCGGGACCGCCCCGGTCATGGTGCTGCGCCACCCACCCGACATCGAAGCCGAGTTCTTCGGCTACCACGAAGAGCTCCTGGGCATTGCGATAAGTCTGTGCCAGGTTGTCCTTGGTACGCGACTGCACATGGGTGAGAAAGCCCAGCCTGAAGCGGGGAGTCACGTTTGACATTGGGTTCCTTTCGGGCTGGCCGGCGTCATGCGACGCCGAGGTTCTCGCGGAGTGTCTCGTACTCGTAGTTCCGGCGGAAGCGTCCGCGGTGCTGCAGTTCGCCGACGACACCGTCGATGAACTGTTCGAGGCCCTCCGTCTGGACATCGATATTGATGTTGAAGCCGTCGGAGGCACCTGAGTCGACCCAGTCGATAATGTCGTCGGCCACCTGCTCGGGCGTGCCCACTATTACTCGGTGGCCTCCGCTCAGATTGTTGAAGAGCAGCTGCCTTACCGTGAGATGACGGGTGCGCGCCTCGGTGGTCAACTGCTCCCGGTGACGGGCCTGGAGGGTATCCGCGGCGCTGGACGCGGCGAGCTTGTCGTAGGGAAGCTCGGCATCGAGCATGAGATCGGAGACCGGGAGTCCGAGCTGGTCGGCCAGCCTCTCCTTGAGGTATTCGGCATCGAGGAGCGCATCGAGTTGGTCCTTGCGCTGCTGCGCTGCGGCTTCGGTGCCGCCGAGGATCACGAAGAGGCCGGGCAGGACCACAAGTTTGTCGGGATCTCGGCCGTGGGAAGACGCGATCGCCTTGACGTGTGCGGAGAAAGACCGGGCGAGCTCCTTGGTGCGCTGGCCGGTGAATAGCGCGTCTGCCCATTTCCCACCGAATGCCCGGCTGCGATCTGACGCTCCGGCTTGAAACAGCACCGGCCGGCCCGCGTGACCGCCGGGCAACGGCAGAACCGCCTTGGTTGTGTAGAACTCGCCTTTGTAGTCCACGGGGTGCGTCTGAGAGGTATCGATGTAGAGGTCCTGCTCCCGGTCGTCGACGATCGCCGACTGGGGCAACGAGTCCCACAATCCGGTGACGATTTCGACGAACTCCTCGGCCTTTCGATACCGGGTGTCGGGATCGAGCGGCTCTTGCACTCCGAGCGCCTCGAGGGTCGGGGGATTCTGGCTGGTGATGATGTTCCAGGCCGCTCTCCCCTTGCTGACGTGATCGAGGCTGGCAATCGTGCGGGCAACCGAGAACGGGTGTCCGTAGATGGCATGGACGGTTGATACCAGTCCGATCCGTTCCGTCTTTTGAGCAATCGCCGCGAGCAGCACGGTCGGATCCAGACCCCGCCAGGGCCGGCGCACGGACTCGCCGCCCAGGGAACCGTGACCGTCAGCGAGGAAGATGGCGTCGAGCTTGCCCTTCTCCGCCAGCTGAGCGACGCGGACATACCAGTCGGCGTCGGCGGCAAGGTGGTCTGTGTTCTCCTGGGTCTTCCAGGCCGCATCGTGTCGCCCTGCGGTCTGCAGATTGAGATTGAGTCGGATCTGCCTGGCGGCAGTGATCATTGGGCCACGGTTGCGTAAGCCCGATCATGGCTCTTGGCGAGCACCCGATCGAACACGGCAGCTGCTCCATCGGCCGGCAGTTCGGTTCCCCGCCACGCAATGTGCTGGTCTGGGCGCACCAGCACCACTGCGGATCCGTAGACCGCCACTGCGTCGGGTTCGTTGAGGTGGATGAGTTGCAGCGGTATCGCACGTTCGGTGGCTTCGGCGGTGAATGCGAGCTCCACGTCCGGGAAGTCGCCGAGGACGAGCAGACCGAAGGCATTGCCGATCCGGTCGTAGAGTGTCGTGCCGGACGGATCAATCACCCCGTCGGGGGCACGATGGCCGGGTCGTGGATCATCCTCGTAGAGATCGGCCCGCCAAGGAGTCTCGCTCTCGAGTTGGCCCTCCAGGTACCAGATGACCGAAGAGGCGTCGTAACGCTCATCGAAAGTGAGACCCGCTCCCGGGCGGAGTTCGGACAAGAGGCGCTCGCGGATCTGCGCCCGGCGCTGCACGGCGTCTTCACTGAGGTCGTTGTCATCGGGTATGCCGGCGCTGCGCAGCTCGGTAAGGGTCTGGGCGGACCGTCGCGACCGTCCCAAGGCGTGGTCTGCGATGCGCCAGTTGTGCGGGCGGCGCTCGGCGTCGTAGGAATCGAGGAGTGCCTCAGGCGCCGCCCCGGTTAATACGGCGGCCAGCTTCCAACCGAGATTTGCCACGTCGCCGATGCCCTCGCCCAGGTTGCCTCCCGGGGTACGCACGTGTGCAGCGTCGCCGGCCAACAGTACGCGGCCTTTGCGGAACGTCTCCGCAATGCGCGTCGCGTTGTAGAAGGTCGTGGCTGAGGCCAGTTCGAGGTCGAGGTCAAAACCGAACGCAGCCTTGCCGATCTCCAGAAGCTCCTCATCCTCCGGTTCATGGTCGAGCGGGTACGGGCCGGCATAGATACGCCATTCCCGTGTGCTGATGGCCGCCAGGAAACCGGACGCCTTGTCATTGAAGACGATGTTGGTGGCGCTGGGCGCGGGGCCGACCCGGTCGGTGATGTCGCCGGTGCGAATGACCAGGCGCAGGTTCTTTTCCGTCGCTCGTTCACCGATCCGCTGGATTCCGGCAAGCGAGCGCACGGTGCTCTTGCCGCCGTCGGCGCCCACGACGTAGCGGGCCACCACCGTTCGACGCTCGCCGGTATCCGTTTCCACGAACTCCGCCTCGATGCCGGACGCCTTCTCACTCAGGCTCTCGAGCCTCCAGCCGCCGACCACGGCCACGCCGCGTTCGCGGAGGTGATTGAGGAATACCTGCTGCAAAGCAGTCTGGGGGCGGCGAAGCGCCTCTAGAGCGGAGTAGCTGCTGGGGGTGCGTTCGCTGAAGCGGGCACGAGGCGCGGCCAGGAGCTCGTGACCTACCAGCGAAGTGACCAGACGGATGCCACGATTCCACTCCGGCGGGAACGTCCACTCGTCGCGGATGCGTTCAAGCAGCCCCCACCGGCGGAAATGTTCGACCGTCCTCGGATTGTGGCCCATCGCACCAGCGCGGATCAACTCCTTGGATCGCACAGCGTCTACGACCGCCACGTCGACGCCACGACCGTCGAGTTCTACAGCGGTCGACAGACCAACCGGCCCGGCGCCCACCACGAGGACGTCAACGTCATCTGGCGGCGCGCCGACCGGCAAGCGAACGGTGTGCACGTCGCGGCCGCCGGTCACCGAAAATTTGTTGTTTGACACAGTCATCTCCTCAGGCACTCACGCCAGCGAACTCACGCTGCGCTGTGTAACGGTTGACAGGTATCGGCAGCCCGAGATTGCCGCGGAGCGTGTCGGACTCGTATTCGTTGCGAAAGAGCCCGCGGCGTTGCAGGACGGGGACGACGCCAACGACGAAGTTTTCCAGGTCGTCGATCGTGCGGAAGCGGAGGTTGTAGCCATCGGTCGCTTTGGTCTCGAACCAATGTTGCAAGGCGTCGGCGACGGTCTCGGGGGAGCCGACGAAAGGACCGGGCTTGTACTCGGAATAGGACTCGACCACCTGCCGGAGCGTGAGGCCCTGTTCCTTGGCCCGGCGGACCAGGTCGGCGCCGGCCCGTCCGCCTCGCTCGGTAAGGTGTGTGAGGTCAGGGAAGGGGGCGTCCAAGTCTTGATTGGTGAAGTCGTACGCTCCGAAGGCGCGTCCGAGGAAGGCCAACTTGCGGTCAAAGTCGTTGTCAGCCTCGAAGATCTCGCGGGACAACTCCTGGGCTCGCGCATCTGTGCTGGCGACGACCGGAATGGCTCCTACGAAGATGAGGATGTGATCAGGCTCACGTCCAAGAAGGGCCGCTCGGCGCTTGATGTCGGCGTGATAGGCCTGCGCCTCTTCGAGGGAACCGCCGGGAGCGTAGATACCCTCAGCGACCTGCGCCGCCAGGTTGCGGCCGTCCTCGGACACCCCGGCCTGGAAGATGACCGGCTGGCCCTGCTTGGAGCGCGACAGGTTGAGGGGACCGGCGACCTTGAAGTGCTCGCCGACGTGGTTGAGGGCATGCAGCTTGGCTGGGTCGAGGAAGACGCCACTCTCCTCGTCGGCGGGGAAGGCATCGTCCTCGTAGGAATCCCAAAGCCCCCGGGCCACTTCGACGAACTCGCGAGCACGGCCGTACCGGGTGGCGTAGTCGAGGTGCTCATCGAGCCCGAAGTTCTTCGAGACTTGCGAGTCGAAGCTGGTTACTACGTTCCAGCCGGCCCGGCCATCACTTATGTGGTCAAGGGAGGCCAGCCTCCGCGCCAGGTTGAATGGCGAGTTGTAGGTAGAGCTTGCGGTAGCGATCAAACCGATATTGGTGGTATGCGTCGCCACAGCCGACAGCAGAGTGAGCGGCTCCAAACGGTTGAGATAGTGGGACGGGTAGGTGGCGTTGATGAACTGGCTGTCTACGATAAAGAACGCATCGAAGCGCGCTCTCTCGGCGATCGTCGCTTGTTTGATGTAGTAGCGGATATCGATACTGGCGTTCTTCGGTACGCGAGAGTCCTTCCACAATCCGTGCTGGCCGGGGCCGCCTACTCCGTAGGCGCTCAGGGCAAGGTGGAGTTTTCGTGGCAAAGGAGATTCCTCTCGGTGCTAGGGGTCACAGGGGTCGGCAGGACAGAGCGAGTGCCGCTTCGCTGTCGTCGGCAACCGGGTCAGCCGACCCGGCAGGCTCCTTGGCGGCGGTGGTGTAGCGGTTCCCGGGAATCGGCAGGCCGAGATTCCCGCGCAGCGTCGTCGCCTCGTAGTCCGTGCGGACGACTCCCCGTTCGCGCAGTATCGGAAGGACTCTTTCGGTGAAGAGCGCAAACTCGCTCGGGACGGTTACGCTGATGTTGATGCCGTCGATGCCGCCGCCTTCGAACCAGCGCTGAATCTCGTTCGCCACCGTCAGCGGCGAGCCTACGAATGGCGACCAAAACGACTTGAGAGAGTGCTCGACCACTTGGCGAAGCGTGAGGTGCTTGTCTTTGGCTAGTTGTTTGATCCCATTGGCCTGAGCACGGAAGCTGTTGTTCCCAACGTCGTCGGGCAGTTCCGGGAAGGGAGCGTCAAGGTCGTATTGGGTGAAGTCATGCCACCCGAACGGCCGGCCAAGCTCAGCGAGGGCCCGGTCGAAGCTCTTGGCACCGACGATCGCTGCCTCCTGGCCGCGTGCCTCCTCGTCAGTATCAGCGATGACCACGTGAATGCCCGGAAAGATAAGGACATTCTCCGGGTCCCGACCTTTGGCCGCCGCCCGTTCGCGCATTTCCGTCCGGAACGCTTGCGCCTGCTCGAGGGTCTGGGCGTGAGTGAACACCGCTTCGGCGATGCTGGCGCCGAGGTCTCTGCCCTCTTCGGAATCGCCGGCTTGGAAGATCACGGGCTGACCCTGAGGCGAGCGCTCGAGGTTTAGCGGGCCGACAACGGAGAAGAACTCCCCCCTGTGAGCGAGCGTATGCTGTTTGGTGCGGTCGAAGAAAACCCCCCGCTGCTTGTCGCGGGGGAAGGCATCGGATTCGTAGGAATCCCAAAGGCCCTGAGCCACCCGAACGTGCTCCAGACCGCGGCCGTAGCGGGTGGCGTAGTCGTAGTGTTCGTCGCGGCTGTAGTTGCCCGCGGTGCCTGAGTCGCCACTCGTGACTACGTTCCAACCTGCCCTTCCACCACTGATGTGATCCAGGGAGGAGAGGCGACGAGCCACGTTGAACGGCTCGTTGTAGGAGGTTGTGATCGTGCCGACGAGGCCGATGTTGTGAGTGTGAACCGCGACGGCGGACAGCAGCGTCAAGGGCTCGAGCCGGCTGAGGTAGTGATTGGGCGAGTCAGCGGTGATGAACTGGCTGTCCACGATGAAAACGAGGTCGAACTTTGCGGCCTCTGCTTGCTGGGCCCGAGCGATATACCAATGGATGTCGGCGCTCGCGTTGCCGGGGATCTCGGGGCTGAGCCAGGTGTTGTGCTGGCCGGGCCCTCCCACCCCAATCAGGACGGCGCCGAGCTTTAGCTTGCGAGAGGACAAGTCGAGCACCTCAGCGGCAGGCGGAGGCCGGCGAGTCGACCTCCTGCCGGGGCAACGTCGAAAATATAACCATGTCGATCATGCAACCAGAGAAAATGGGGCTGATCCAACGCTGATTCGTGATCGCGTCCGATCAGCGTTCCCGATGACTTCGCGAGCGTCCAGACAGCAGCGGCACGCGGCGGACGACTACCCCAACAACTCCGCACCGACCTGCGACGGTTCAGCCGAACGTAAGGTCGGCGTCGTTCCAGAATGCCCGCATCGAGGTGATCTGGCCGGCCTCGTTGAACGTCATGACGTCGATCGGCTCGACCACCGCTTTTTGGTCACCCATGTCCGTGGTCACACGGAAGTGGAACGCAGCTTCGTTGCCCGCCACCCGCACAGCCAAGAGTTCCACCGACATCGCGAGATCGCTGAAGGGCCGATAAAACTCGGCGATAGCGTCCCGACCACGCCGGACCTTTCCTCCCCCGACGGGGTCTTCGAGAGTGGCATCGTCGGCGTACAGCCCGGCGATACCCTCCGGCTTCCTGGCGTTGAGCGCCTCGATGTAGCCCTCAACTACGCCTCGAATCGCCTCAGCTGCGGCCATAGCCGGGACCGTAGCATCCAACAGGCTTCCGGGACGGTTCCACCGCTACGACGGCCTACACCTCCACCGGGCGGCGCCAGATCCTCCAGGCGCGCCTGACCTGCGATTTTCATCGAAATTCTTGGAGCGGACGACGGGATTCGAACCCGCGACCCCAACCTTGGCAAGGTTGTGCTCTACCAGCTGAGCCACGTCCGCAGCGGGCGTTTATCTTAGCAGGCTCGGCCTAGGGAGCCGCCAGCGGCTCGATGCACTCGAAGTGCGGATGGGTGACACTCGTGTCGGTCAGGATGGCCGGCACCGTGTGGGCAGGGCACGCCCCTTTCCCTTGGGCCCAGGTCACGACGGCGACAACCTTCCCCGCCGCAGCAGCGGAGGCGCAGGGCACGGGCGTGGACTTATAGCCGGCGTCAGGCGCCGAAGTGGCCTTGGGCAGGCATTTTCCGGTGAAGGCCGTGGCCTCGGCCGTTTCCGCGGTCGACGTCGTGGGCGAGTGTGAACCCAGGCGGTAGAGCCCGACGCCGATGACGACTGCGGCCAGGGCCACGGGCACCAGACGGTAGGGGCTACGCCACGCCGGCCGGGTCAGCGGCGGCGTCGTCGCCTTTCCTCGCGGCTCCCAGCCTGCGGGCCGGGGCGGTGCGTCGCCACCGGGATGCCAGCGCACCCAGCGCTGGTCGTCCTCGAACCACCAGCGGATGCGCCCCTGACTGTCTCGCTGCCACCGGATCCCCCGGTGGGTGACCTTCTCGATGCTCACTTGATCGATGCTTACTTCAACAAGCGCGACAGGCGCCGGTCAGCCAACGGCTTACCCCCTGTCTGACAGGTCGGGCAGTACTGGAAGGACTTGGTGGCGAACGACACTTCCCGGATGGTGTCACCACACACTGCGCAGGCCTGGCCGGCGCGCCCGTGGACGGCCAAGCCACTGCGCTTCTCGCTTTTGAGGCCTTTGGCCGGTAGCCCTGCCGAACGCTCTACCGCGTCGGTCAGCACGCCCACGAGGGCCGAGTGGAGTCGCTCGATTTCCTCGGGAGTGAGGCTCCCGGCCGACTTGAAGGGCGACAGTTTGGCCGCATGCAACGCTTCGTCGGAGTAGGCGTTCCCCACTCCGGCCAACACTGATTGATCGGTGAGCAGGCCCTTGATCTGGCTCTTGCGCCCGGCCAGGATTGCCGCCAGGGCTGACGCATCGAAGCCGGGGGCCAGCGGGTCGGGCCCCAGCCGGGCTACCCCTTCCACCTCATGGGGATCCTCGACCACCCAAAGGGCCAGGCGCTTTTCGGTCCCCGCCTCGGTCACGTCAAACCCTGATCCCCCCGACAGCCCGACCCGCAGCGCGAGCGGCCCTTTCCCCATCTTCACTCTGGCGGGCGACAATGTGTCGCGCCACTGCACCCACCCGCCGCGCGCCAGGTGCAGGACCAGCCACGGCCCCGTGGTGGCCATGCACAGGTATTTGCCGCGCCGGCTGACCTGGCCGACGGTCTGGTCCTTCAGGGCGGAAATCGGGGGGTCGACGGTTTTCAGTGCGGAAAGGGCGGCCACCTCTACGCGCTCGATGGTGCGGCCCTCTGCCTGCTCGGTGAGAAAGCGGGCCAGCGACTCGACTTCGGGGAGTTCAGGCACGTCAGCGTCCCGTGTGGCCGAAGCCGCCCGATCCCCGTTCGCTACCCGCCAACGAGTCGGAGATGACGAAGTCGACCTGGCCGACCTGGACCAGGACCAGTTGGGCGATGCGATCACCGCGGCGCACCTGGTAGGACTCGGTGGGATCAGTATTGAGCAGAATGACTTTGAGCTCGTCCCGATAGCCGGCGTCGATGCACCCCGGAGCGTTGGCCACCGTGACCCCGTGGCGCAGCGCCAGGCCGCTGCGGGGTAGCACGAACCCGGCCCACCCGCGAGGGATGGCGACGGCGACGCCGGTGGGCACCAGCATGCGACCGCCGGCCGCCGCCAGCAGCGCGTCGGTGCGGGCCACCAGGTCGGCGCCGGCATCGCCGGGATGCGCGTACGTGGGCAACGGAAGGTCAGGGTCGAGCACGACCAAGGGCACCTTGAGCACCCATCCAGGGTAGCGACCTACATTGCACAGGATGCTGGCCTGGATGGACCTAGAGATGACGGGGCTCGATCCCGCCCGCCATGGCATCGTCGAGATCGCCACCCTCATCACCGACGACGAGCTCGACCTGATCGCCGAGGGCCCTGACCTGGTCATTCACGCCGGCCCTGACGCCTTGGCGCACATGGATGACGTGGTGCGGGGGATGCACACCCGCAGTGGGCTGCTGGCCGCCATCGAGGCGTCGACCACCACGCTCGACGAAGCCGGCGCGGCGACCCTGGCGTTTCTCCGCGAGCACATCACCGAGCCGGGAACGGTCCCGCTGTGCGGCAACTCGATCGGTACCGACCGCCGCTTTCTGAGCGCGTGGCTCCCCGAGATCGAGCAGTTCCTCCACTACCGCTCCGTGGATGTGTCCACCGTCAAGGAGCTGGCACGGCGCTGGTACCCGGAGGCCGCCACGGCCAGCCCCAAGAAGGCCGGTGGCCACCGGGCCCTCGACGACATTCGCGAAAGTGTCATAGAGCTGCGCTATTACCGGGGAGCCGTGTTCAAATAGGAGGCGCCGCCTCAGGGGCGCCCGGCGCCGGAGACGGCCACCCGCACTTTGTGCACACTGGCCGAACGGGCCGCCTGGGAGGCCTCGGCCTCACCCAGGGTGACCGCACTGAGCAGGTACAACCAGGCGCGGTCGGATCCGCCGAGCACACAGGCAATTGCGGATCGACCAGCCGGCAGTTCGATGCGGTCGGTCACTTCCCCACCGCGGCGAACCCGAATGAACGAGCCTTGCCGGGGGCAGGCCACCCACACGGCCCCTTCAGCGTCCAGGCAAATGCCGTCAGGGCTCGCCTCGCCCACATCAGCGAAGACCTTCCGATCGCTCAGCGCTCCGTCGGAGCCGATGGCGAAAGAGGTCAAGCACCGACCCCGGGATTCCGCCACAATCAACTCGTCGCCTGCGGGGGTGATAGCCATGCCGTTGGCGATCAGGAGGTCCGGCGCCGCCTCACTGACCGACCCGTCAGGATCGACCCGTAGCAACGCGGAGCCGCGAGGTGTGGCCCCGGAACGGAAGTCGTAGCCGAACTGGCCCACCCACGCCCAGCCGCGCCGGTGGACGATCATGTCGTTGATCTCATGGGGGGCGAAAGCCCGCAGGTCGGCGTGCACGACGAGGTCGTGGCCGGGCTGATCAAGGCGCAACACCCACCCGTCCATGGCCACCACCAGCAAACGCCCGTCGGGCAGCCAGCCCAAGCCGGACAGGGGCCCGGAGTGTGCGGCGACGACCTCTGCCCCCGTCTCGCCGATACGCAGCACCTGATGGGCGTGCATATCCGACAGCCACAGGTGGCCGTCATGCCACCGGGGCCCCTCTCCGAACGCCAGCCCATCGACCACAGTTACCAGGTCAGCCACAGTCCTCCCCCTCGACCTCAACGCCGTGTTAGCTGAGAAGTGCCGAAAGACCCTTCCCTTATGGTGCTTGCCATGACACCATAGGGAGGTATCGGAACCACGATCCTAAGTTTTGGATCGCCGCTACCCATGGAGGTGGGTGTATGACCCGAGCCCAGGACGACGTCTTGGACCTCCCCGACTACCGCCGCCGCAGCCGTCGTCAGGTACGGCACCGTGCAAAGATCACTTTGCACACGGCCTGTCTCGACGACGAAGCCCTTGAAGAAGCGGTTCTGCCCGTCGGGGCTCACGATCTGGGACGCCGAACGTCTCCCAAGCCACGCAAACCCGTGACCGAGGGACGGCGCGACGGGTTCAAAGTATGGAAGACGCCGTTTTGGAAACGGCGAAACCAGCTCCGGGCGGCCCGCAACGCAGCGGAACGCCAAATCGCCGTCTTGGACTGACTTCCCCCCGAGCGAATGAGGTCGCGGAGCCCTAGGCTCCGGCTATGGAGTACCGCACCCTTGGTCGTACCGGAGTAAAAGTTAGTGCCCTCTGTCTCGGAGCGATGATGTTCGGGGAATGGGGCAACCAGGACCACGACGATAGCGTTCGCATCATTCATCGCGCCCTTGACGCCGGGATCAACTTCATCGACACCGCCGACGTGTATTCGGCGGGGGAATCGGAGGAGATCGTGGCGAAGGCGCTGTCGAGCGTCGAGCGCGAGCACGTGGTGCTGGCCACCAAAGTGCACGGCAACATGGGGACTGATCCCAATGCTCGCGGCAACTCGCGACGCTGGATCATCGCCGAGTGCGAACACAGCTTACGGCGCCTGGAGACCGACTACATCGATCTGTACCAGATCCACCGCTTCGACCCCGACACCGACATCGACGAGACCCTCGGCGCCCTTACCGACCTCGTTCATGCGGGGAAGATCCGCTATTTCGGGAGTTCCACGTTCCCCGCCCATGAGGTCGTCGAGGCCCAGTGGGTGGCGGAACGGCGGAATCGGGAACGTTTTGTCACTGAGCAGCCGCCCTACTCGATACTGGTACGCGGCATAGAGTCGGCGCTCCTCCCGGTGTGCCAGCGCTACGGCCTCGGAGTCATCCCCTGGAGCCCGCTGGCCGGAGGGTGGCTGACCGGAAAGTTCGGCACCGGTAAGGCCAACACCAGCGCCCGCGCGTCGCGGGTGCCGGGCCGCTACGACCTGGGCCGGCCCGGCAATAAGGCCAAGCTGTCTGCGGTCGACGCCCTCTCGGCCCTCGCCGACGAAGCAGGCATCACTCTCGTGGAGCTGGCGTTGGCCTTCGTCCTCGAGCATCCTGCGGTCAGCGCGGCGATCATCGGACCACGCACCATGGAGCAGTTGGAGACCCAGCTCGCGGCGCCTGACGTCCACCTCGAACGCGACCTCCTCGACCGCATCGACAAGATCGTTCCGCCCGGCACCGATCTCGACTCGGCCGATGCGGGCTGGGTCCCGCCGTCGCTGGCCAATGCGGCGTCCAGACGTCGAGGCTGAACGACGCCGGCCTGCGTACCCAGCCCAGCGCCATTAGCCTCGGCTGCATGCTCGATGCCGCCATCAGAGAACTCGCTACGGGGAAGAACTTCGCTGCGCTGACCACCTTTCTGCCCAGCGGAGACGCCATGACCCAGGTCATGTGGGTGGACGCCGACGAGGACCATCTGCTGATCAACACCGAGATCGGCCGCCAGAAGTTTCGCAATGTCACCCGGGATCCCCGCGTGACCGTGGCCGTGATCGACGCAACCAATCCCTACCGCTACGCCGAGGTCCGGGGCCGGGTCAGCGAGACCATCACCGGCGAGCGGGCCCGGTCCCATATCGACGAGCTCAGCGATAAATACAACGGGGTGCCTTACCCCTTCGAGATCGCCACCGAGCGGGTGATCTTGGTTATCGACCCGGAGCGCCAGCGCGTCCAGGGCTGAGCCGGGGCGGGCGCCGGCCGTGGCCCCGGCGCGGGCGCCGGTCGACGAGGCGTGGTGGGCGCCCCACCGGGTGGCCGCCGTGGACTGGTCAGGTGCCAAAAACGGCGCGGCCCGACATCTATGGATCGCCGAATGGGATCCGGCGCGAACGCTGGTGTGCAGCGTCGTGCCGGCGTCGCGGGAAGACGCCGTGGTGTACCTGTGCGACCTGGCTGATCGCGACGATCGGGCACTGGTTGGGCTGGACTTCAACTTCTCGTTTCCCGAGTGGTGGCTCGACACCTGCGCCATCGAGGACCCGCGAGACCTGTGGAATGACGAGGCGCGGCTCGAAGAATGGCTCGCTGCCTGCGCCCCGCCATTTTGGGGGCGACCAGGCTGTCCCCGTCCGCCAATGACGCAACGACAACAGTTCCGGGCTACGGAGCTAGCGGTGGAGGGGATTGGCCGCGTCGGGGCCGGGGGCGCCGGTGGAGGACGGCGGCCGAAGTCGGTCTTCCAGATCGGGGGGGCGGGTTCGGTGGGCACAGGGTCGCTGCGGGGCATGCCGGCGCTCGCCCGATTGGCCCGAACGGGCTTCGCCATCTGGCCCTTCGACGACTGCTCTGCGGCGGCGGGGGCGGGGGCTAGCAGCGACCGCCCGGCGGTCGCGGAAGTGTGGCCCCGGCTCGCCGCCCCTACCGTCATCAAGAGTCGAGCGTCGGCCCGCCACGCGTGGCTCGAACAACATGCAGCGCTCCTCGCCCCCGGCGTGGCCGCCCTGGCCGGCGCTTCCGACGATGCGTTCGACGCAGTGGCGGCCGTCATCGGGCTGGCTTCGAGGGGACGAGCGGTCTTGGTATGCGTGCAAGACCCCGTGGTTCGTCGCGAGGGATGGATCGCCGGCGTGCCGTTTCCGTGAGCGCTCGATGCTTGACTCGGTCCCGATGGCGGCTCTCCCCTATCTCGGCCATCCGGCAGCCGAAGGCGCTGCGCCGCGCCGCTCACGGATCAGGCCGGTACACAGCCCGGGCCCGAAACCGCAACGGGACCTCCTCGTACTCCTCTAGGGCGTGCGCCGCCCAGCCGGCCATACGGGCCACCGTGGCGATGGTTTCGGCCGCGCCGGGCGCCATGCGCCCCGCCCACGCCAAGGCGCCCAGTGCGAAATCCACGTTGGGCGGCGGCACTCCTTGGTCCGCGGCCACCGCCAGCAGTTCGGCAATCACGTTCCACTGCTCGCTCGGCGCGACCCGCTGCACGCTGGCCAGCAGCGATCGGGCGCGGGGGTCGCCTGCGGGGTAGAGCCGGTGCCCGAATCCGGTGGGCACCGGACGTTCCCGCAGCACCCTGCCGAGCGCCTCGGCCGGACCCTGCCACCGGGCGTCATCGAGCAGGGGCCGAACCTCGTTGCTGGCCGCCGCATGCAGACGTCCCGACATGGCGCCCATCCCCGAGAGCACCACTCCGTAGAGATCGGCGCGAGCCGAGGCAGCCACCCGAGCGGCCAGCGTGCTGGTGGCCAACTCGTGATCGACCATGGTTACCAGCGCGACATCCATGGCGGCCACCACCGGTGCGCTCGCTCGACGTGTACACAACGCAGCGCTCAGGCGCTGCGCGATGGTGCCCGCCCGGCGCTCCCCGTGCACCACCAGCTCGGCGGCCGGCCGCCCGCCCCCGCGCACCGGGAGGGTGTCCACCACCGTGGCGATCAGCCGACGGCTGGCGCTGAGGAAGGCCGGTGCACGCTGATCTCCGCGGAACGGGTCGAGCGCGCCGGCCGCCACCACCGCGACGCGCAGGATGTCGGAGTCAGCGAGCGAGCCTGGCAGCTCCGACAACTCGACACCCCGCCACGCCGGCGCGCCCGACTGGTCGGTGTCGTCTGGCGTGGCGCAGCCCGCTCCCGACCACAGCAGGCCTGCCACCTCCTCGAAGCAGTACTCGCCCACCAGATTGCTGAGCGGCCGGCCCCGGTAACGCAATCCCCGCTCGTCGATGTGGGTGACGCCGGTGACCACGGTGGCCAGGCGGGTATCGTCAGGACGCGAGGGCCGGTGTTTGCCGGCCAGGCGATCCAGATCCTCTCGGGCGAAGCGGCGCCGGCGAGTGCCGGGGACCGGGTGCGACACCAGCAGGCCGCGGCTGACATACGCGTACAAGGTGGCCAGCTTCACCCCCAGATGGCGCGCCGCTTCCTCACTGTCGAGCATGTCGGGCGCGCCGGGCACTCCTCTACTTTACATTGACTTGATCAACGTTGCGGGCTTGCCGTCGGGCGTCGTACCGTGGTCTCGGCGCACTATCTCCGGAGGTGGACGATGACCACATTGATCGAAGTACCGGCAGGTCTCGAAGGGGTGATCGCCGCCGACACCACCGTCGGCGACGTCCGAGGCGAAGAGGGCTTTTACCACTACCGCCAGTACTCCGCCGTCGACCTGGCGGCCTCGCGCAGTTTCGAGGACGTCTGGTACCTGCTGATCAACACCGAGCTTCCCGATAAAGCGGCGAGCAAAGCCTTCGCGGCGCGGGTCGCCGGCCTGCGCGAACTGCCGTCAGGGCTGGAGGCGGTCATGGCCCCCCTCGCTTCGGGAGCAGCACCGCTCGATGTGTTGCGCTCCGCTTTATCCGTCCTCGGAGCAGTGGCGCACTGGGGTCCCAGCATGGACCTGGCACCCCAAGAGCTGGCGGCCCAGGGCCTCATCGCGGGGGCAGTCGCCCCGACCATCCTCACCGCTGCATGGCGCCTCGCGCAGGGCGACGATCCCATCGCCCCGCGAGCCGATCTCGGCCATGCCGCCAACTATCTGTGGATGCTGACCGGCCGGGAGGCCGACGAGGACCACGTGCGCGCCCTGGAGCAATATCTGATCACCACCATCGATCACGGGTTCAACGCATCGACGTTTGCCGCTCGGGTCATCACCTCGACGGGCGCCGACATGGCGGCCGCGCTGGTCGGCGCGGTCGGCGCGCTCTCGGGACCGCTGCACGGCGGCGCACCGAGCCGGGCGCTGGCCATGCTCGACGCTATCGGGAAGCCTGAGGCAGCAGAGAAATGGGTGCGCGATGCCGTCGTGGCCGGGGACCGCATCATGGGCTTCGGGCATCGGGTGTACAAGACCGACGACCCCCGCTCGGTGTTCATGCGAGAAGTCGCCCAACGCCTCGGCGGGGACCTTCCAGCCTTCGCCGTACAGGTCGAACGTACGGTGATCGACGTGCTGGCCGAGCTGAAACCGGGCCGTCAGCTCTACACCAACGTGGAGTTTTACGCCGGCGTGGTCATGAACGCGTGCGGCATCCCCCGCGAGATGTTTACCCCCACCTTCGCCTCGAGCCGCACGATCGGCTGGGTGGCCAACATCTTGGAGCAGGCCGCCCACAATCGTTTGATCCGCCCCACGGCGCGCTACGTGGGGCCGCCGGCGCCGGCGCCGGTCCCCGAACCCGAGTAAACGCCTTCGGCGGCCAGCCACTCCCGTAACGGCCGGATCGCTGAGTCCTCAGCCTGCGGCGGCGGCCTGCTCGGCTTCCAGCAGCGCCGCGAGTTCCAGCGGGCGGTCGCCCTGGATACTGTGGCCGGCGCCCGCCACCACCGCAACACGGGCCTGCGGGTTGCGTCGGACCAACTCGGCGACGTCGTCGTCGTCGACTACCGGAGAATCGCCCCCTCGGACCAGCAGGAGCGGAACCTTGATTCCTTCGATGGCGTCCCACAAGCGACTGCTGTCCAGGATCCGTTCGCGGCTGGGCCCACGATGGGGATCCCAGCGCCACGACCACCGGCCGTCGGGAAGGGCGGTGGCGTTGTGGACGATTCCTCGGCGCAGGGAAGCTTCCGAACGGGTGGGATTGAACTTCACGGTGCGCTCGAGTATCTCATCGAAGCTGGTGAAGTACTCAGGACCGCTGACGAAGTCGATGATGGCTTTGGCCTTCTCGGCGTTGACGCCGGGGGTTACATCGACGAGCACCAATCGGCGCACCGCTTCGGGGTGGCGGGCAGCCAAAGCCACCGAGGTGAGTCCCCCGAGCGACATCCCCACCACCACCGCGGCCGCCGGGGCCAACGCTTCGATGGCCACTGCCACATCGTCGGCACCGTGTTCCACGGTGTAGTCGTGGTCGTCACGCCAGTCCGAAAGGCCGTGGCCCGGCAGGTCGAGGGCCACCAGGGGCCGCCCCAGAGCCAGAGCCACGGTGTCCCAAGTATGGGCATTTTGTGAGCCGCCGTGGAGGAGCACCAGCTCGGCCGGTCCTTGGCCCCACACGATGGCCCGCAACGCCCGGCCGTCGGGCAGGGCTACCTCCCGGCGGGTCACGGCGGGCGGTCCCGACCAGGACAGCCCGGCCTCGGCTGCGTTGTCGGCCAGGAGTGAAAACTCGTCTGCACCCATGAACGCCGACGCTAGCGGGGGCCCGCTCAGTTCGCGTTGGAACCGATCTCGGCCAGCACCTCGAGGACGTCCTCGCCGTAGCGGTCGAGCTTGGCCGGACCGATTCCGGAGATCTGGCGGAGCGCGACGAGCGAGGTCGGCCCGACGGTGACGATCTCGCGCAACGTACGGTCGGACATGACCACGAAAGGAGGTACCCCATCGGCCCGGGCCCTGCTCAGGCGCCACCCTCGAAGCGCTTCTTCGGCGGCCTGCTGCGCGGCGGGCAGGGTGGCCCGCTCGGCCAGTGGCGCCTTCTGCGAGGAGATCACCGAGGCGGGCCGCGTGGCCCCGGGGGCGTTGGCCGTCATCCGTCCGGCGGCGGTGGCCACCGGTGTTCTCGGGGCCGATCCGTCGAGTTCGCCCAGGAACGGCGACGGCCGGCCCTGATCGGCCAGTACCAGCACCATCTCCCGGCAGCGGGTGATGGCGACGTGCAGCACCCGGCGTTCTTCCTCGATGTCCTCGGCGAGGCGGTGCGGGAGGATACCGGCGCTGACCCCCCATAGCGCCACCCGGTCCCATTCCATGCCTTTCACCCGGTGGACCGTGGAGAGAGTGACGCCCCCGGCCTCCGCTTCGCGCGAGAACACCGACCGCAGCCAGGGTTCGAAGCTGGCGGCATCGGGATGCAGCGCCGCCACCTGTTCGAGGGCTTCTAGATCGTCGAGGTGGCTGGAGCCCTCGCCGCCTCGCGATGCGTCGAGGAGGCCCATCGCCCCACCCAGACCAATGTCGTCGCGGATGTTGCGCAACAGCGCCGCCGTGGTGGCTCCCGGGCGGGCTCCCAGGGCCCGCAGCGCCACCAGGTCGTCGATCAGGGAGGCCACCTTGGGTGCATCTTTGGCCGGCACAGCCGTCGCGATGTCGGCCATCGCCCGCAGCGACCAACGGTTCCTGCGACGGATTCGGTCCGGGAACCACTGGGGCAGGCCCCGACTGGGCCGGCGCAGGATCTCCACCACGTCCCTGGGATCGATGGAGTTGTCGTCCGCCGTGGCAATGCGCAGATAGGCCAGCGCGGCCCGCAGTCCGGTGCGCTCGAGCACCTCAGGTCGCAGGACTGAACTCACGGGGATCCCGGCGGCCACCAAGGCCACCTGCGGCGCGAGAAGTAGGGAGTTGACCCGGCTGAGCACGGCGATCTGGTTGGCCCCACGGGGCGCTTCGCACCACTGCGACACGTGGCGCACAAGATCGTCGATGGCCGCCGCGCCCGTCAAGCGCTGCACCACCAGTTGCACGCCCGACGCCGCAGGCTGCGCCGCACGGATGGTCTTGGGGACTCTGCGCCGGTTGTAGGACAGCAGCGAAGCCGCGGCGTCCACCACCGGCGCCGGGCAGCGGTAGTTGACCTCCAGGGGATGGGCGGCCGCTCCAGGGAAGAGCTTGTCGAAATCGATCAGGAACCCGGGGTCGGCGCCGGCGTGCCCGTAGATGACCTGATCATCGTCACCGACTCCGAACACATCGAGCGTCGGCGCGGCCAGGAGCCGGAGCAGCAACACGTGGGCCGGGGTCAGGTCCTGGAACTCGTCGACGAGGAGATGACGACACGTCGCTTGGTGCCGGGCCCGCAGCTCGCCGTCGGCGACCAAGGCCTCGATGGCCCCGTAGACCTGGTCGTCGAAGTCGACGACGCCGCCGGCGGCCAGCTCCGAGCGGTAGCGGGGGAACAAGTCGGCCAGGCCGGGCACGTCGTCGCGTTCGTCCTCCACGACGGCCGGGTCGACCAGACCCAGGCGTACCCGACCCAACGCCTCGAGGTATGGGCCGATGGGGTCGGTGTTGGCCCGGTGGCGGCGGACAGGGGCGAGCTGTTCCACCAGGCGCCTGGTCTCGCGCTCGTCGATAACCCGGGGTGGGCCGCCCCGGGCGTCGCTCAAGATGGCGTAGCCGAGGGAGTTGAGCGTCCGGGTCCGCGGCGAGAAGTCGGCGCAGCGCGCGTCGAGCTCCTCCTGCGCCTTTTTGTTGTACGCCACGGCCAGGATGACGCCGCGCTCCCAACCGCGACCGACCACCAGGTGACGGAGCCGTTCGGTGAGCACCCGGGTCTTGCCTGAACCGGCGGGGGCGATGATGCGGGCCGGGCCGCTCAAATGGGCCACCGCGGCCAGTTGATCTTGGGCCAGGCCGCCGCCGGGGGCAGTGGGCTCCGGAGCAGGGCGCAGCTGTCCCCGTTCCACTGTTTCGCGGTGCACCAGCGCGCAGGCCTCAAGGTCCGCGGCGCGCAGCGGGGCCCGGGGTCCGCCGTCGACCCAGGCCGCGGTGCCATCGGGAAGGGTAACGTCGCCCGGTCCGGACGACAGCGGTCGAGCCCCCAGACGTTCCGCTTTCCGGGACCACCACCACGTCGGGACGCCTGCCCGGGCGTCGTAGTTGTTGGCCCACAACAGAAACTGCAGCCGGTCTTCCAGGAACTCGAAACGGGCGCCGAGCATCCACGGCTCGCCGGGCCGAGAAGGAGCCTGGCGCACGGCGGCCGGATCGAATCCGTCAAGGAGGATTACCGCCACCCCGGTCCGCCTCGACCAGGCCTGGTGCAACGCCTCCACCACCCCCGAGGTCGCGTTGAGTGCGTCCGGCCCGACCGTCACGGCAGGCGCGTCCCGCCACGCCGTGGGCACCTCCTGCCCCTCGTGCACGACTACCCCGCGACCGAGAGCGGCAGGACCAGGAACTGTCATCGCCCGCAGGCTACCGACGCCCTGTGACCACGAAGGCTGGGACCCGACGAAGGCTGGGACCGTCGAGCGTTAGGAGCGGGGCTCGAAGTCCAGGGCGAGTGAGTTCATGCAGTAGCGCTCCCCGGTGGGCTGCGGACCGTCGGGGAAGACGTGCCCCAGATGACCGCCGCAGTTGCGGCAGCGCACTTCGGTGCGCACCATGCCGTGAGCGGTGTCGCTGACCAACTCGACGGCGTCGGCCACCGCCGGCTCGTAGAAGCTGGGCCACCCACTGCCCGATTCGAACTTGGTGGAGGCGTCAAAGAGCAGCACCCCGCACGCCGCGCAGCGGTAGGTGCCGTCATCGTGGTTGTTGACGTACTTGCCGGACCAGGGGCGCTCGGTGCCCGCCTGACGCAATACCTGGTATTGCTCCGGGCTGAGCTCGGCACGCCACTCGTCCTCGGTCTTGTTCACCTCGGGAGCCATGCCTCCAAAGTAGGGCACGCGGTCGATCTAGTGCGTTCCCGACCCTGCACCCGCGGACTCAAACGGCGCGGGGCGACACCAAACCGACAACCAACCGGTCCACCGCCGAGCTGTGGCGGGCCAGGCGGTCGTACGCCTGGGTGCGCAGCGCCATCTCCAGCGCTGCCTCCACGTCGAGGCCCCCGCCCGAGATTTCTGCGGCGAGCGAGGCGTGCGCCTCCTGCAGGGGTTCGGACATGCGGGTCCGGGGTGGGCGGGGGACCTCCACATCGCGTTGACGCCAATGCTCACCGGTCGCCGTCCACGCGGCCGCCGTCAGCTGGCCCATGCTCATCGCCAGGGTGCGCACCCGAGTGCTGAGCCGCTTGGAGAAGCCCACCGGCTCGGGTGCCCCGATCCGCCCGATGAGGTCCACGGCATCGCGAACCTCGGGCAGGATACGGACGCAGCACATGAGAAAACGCAGGTCGCGGGCTACGGGGGCCTGGCGGGCGATGATGGCCTCGATGGTCGCTTCGACGTCGCTGTAGAGGTCGTCGACCAGCGAGCGCCAGTGCACGACGGAGTCCGCCATGTCGGCGTCGCCGCTGAGTAGGGCCGTGGTCGCCGAATCCACGGCGTCGGGAATCAGGCCGAGCAGGGTGGCGATGGCCACGTCCAGCTGATCCAACTCCCGGTGGTACGCCCCGCGGAGCTCCTCCGGCATGCCCGAAACCTACCGCGCAAGTCGCGGTGCCCGCTCCTCGGGGTTTCGCAGCCGCCTCAAGCCCCCAAAACCGGGAATGATCATGGTGTGGAAACCACCTATGACGTGATCGTGCTGGGCGGCGGACCGACCGGCGAAAATGTGGCCGACCGAGCCCATCGCGGGGGCTTACGCACCGCAGTCGTCGAAGCGCAGTTGGTCGGCGGAGAATGTTCCTACTGGGCCTGTATCCCCTCCAAGGCGCTGCTGCGTCCTGCGGCGGCCCGCCGGGCGGCCCTGGCTGTCGATGGTGCCAAGGAGGCGGTGACCGGGGATCTTGACATGGACGCCGTGTTCGCCCGCCGCGACTACATGACGTCGCATTGGTCCGACGCCGGCCAGGTCAGTTGGCTGGAGGGAGCGGGGATCGCCCTGGTACGGGGTTACGGCCGCCTGGCGGGCCCCAAGACGGTGGAGGTCACGGCGGAAGACGGGACGCTGAGCACGCTGCGAGCGGAGCATGCGGTGGTGTTGAGCACGGGCACGGTGGCCTCCGTCCCTGCCCAGATCGACGGTCTGGTGGACGCCCGGCCCTGGATCAGCAGGGACGCCACCTCCGCCCGGGCCGTTCCGCGTCGTCTGGCCATCTTGGGCGGCGGGGTGGTGGCCGTGGAGATGGCCACCGCTTTCGCCTCTTTCGGTTCACAGGTGGTGCTCTTCGAACGAGCGGATCGTCTTTTGGGCGGCGTGGAACCCTTCGCCGGGGAGATGGTGGCGACCGCCTTACGCGACCTCGGGGCAGATGTGCGTCTCGGGGTAACGGTACGCGCGGTGACGCGAAACGGAGGGACGGTGACCGTCGAGGTGGGCGACGGCGGGTCGGTCGAAGCCGACGAAGTGTTGTGTGCACTGGGGCGGCGCCCGGCCACCGACGACATCGGCTTGGAAACCGTGGGGTTGGAACCGGGAGGATGGATCGACGTGGACGACAGCCTGCGGGTGGGAGCCGTCGAGGGGGGCTGGCTGTACGCCGTCGGCGACATCAATCACCGGGCGCTGCTCACGCACATGGGCAAATATCAGGGCCGCGTGTGCGGCGATGTCGTTGCTGCACGAGCCCGGGGGGAGATGGGCGACGCGACGCAGGCCTGGTCGCGTTTTGCGGCGAGTGCCGACCATGCCGCGGTAGCGCAGGTGATCTTCTCTGACCCCGAGGTCGCCGCAGTGGGCCTCAACGAAGCCGCGGCGCGTGCCGCCGGCTACCAGGTGTCCGTGGTGGGCTGCGACATGGCGAGCATCTCGGGCGCCTACCTGGCTTCTGATCACTATGTCGGACAGGCCAAGCTGGTCGTCGACGCCGAACGCGAAGTGGTGCTGGGTGCCACCTTCGTCGGTCCCGATGTGGCAGAACTTCTCCATTCCGCCACGATTGCCGTGGTGGGCGAGGTTCCGATCCCCCGCCTGTGGCACGCCGTGGCGTCGTTTCCCACGGTGAGCGAAGTATGGCTGCGCCTCCTCGAGGCGTACGGTTGCTAGGCCGGTCGCGGCGGGCCGGCGCCCAAACGCCGCAGGACGTGGGCCGCCGCTGCGGCGTCGCCCGGGGCGCCTCGGGCCCGAAGCAACTCGACGATGGCAGCCCGGTGCTCCTCATCGACATTTCCGCCGTATTTGAACTTGGTGCGGACCTCTTGCACCGTCACCGTGATGGCCCGGATGCTGCGCAACTTGGCCGCGTGGGTGACCTCGGGATCGGCCACGGCCACACCGGGCTGGAGGGCCGCCAACTGGCGGCGCAGCACGGCGGCCACCGCTGCCGGATCCGAATCGACGGCGGCCGTGCCGATGAGCTGTACTGCGGCGTAGTAGGTGGTCGGGATGCCGGCCAGCGGGTCCTCGTCGCCGACCGCTTTCCAGGTGGAGGGGATGAAAGACCAGTCCCCCGCCACGCTCAACAGCACCCGCGGCTGCTCGTCCAGCGCCGCGAAAATGGGGTTGGGGGCGACAAGATGCAACACCACGAGGTCGCCCTCGAGCACGAACTGGGTGGGTACAACGACCGGCACGTCGCGATGGAGCCCCGCGGCGATCAGATGACCGAAGCCCTGCGCTTCCACGAACGTTCGCCATTCGTCGTCACCTGTCCCGCGGTCAGCGGGGGCGATGTACACGAGAAACGACCTAGATGATGAGGCCGCCGTCGATCGACAGCGCCGCCCCGGTCACGTAGCGCGCCTCGTCGGAGGCCAGCCACAGCGCTGCGTTGGCGATGTCACGCGGATCGATGAAGCCCACCCCCAAGGCGTTGGTCGAGCCCATGCGGTCGGCCACATCGTCGGCCGTCGGGTTCTCCAGATCGGGTCGAAGCTCCCGTAGGCGGGTTTCGGTCATGATCATCGGGGTGTTCACCGACCCGGGGTGCACCGAGTTGACCCGGATGCGATATTCGCCCAGCTCCTTGGCCAGGCTGCGGGTCAACCCCACCAGGCCGTGTTTGGCCGACGAGTAGGCCGACATCCACGAGTAGCCCTTCAGGCCTGCGGCCGACGAGGTGATCACGATGGAACCGCCGCGTCCCGATTCGATCATGCCCGGCGCCGTTGCTTTCACGGTGCGCCACACCCCGGTGAGGTCGACGTCGATGATCTCCCGCCACAGGTCTTCGCTGGTGGCCAGCGCGCCTTCCATGACGAAGATGCCGGCGTTGGCCACCACGATGTCGATATGCCCGAACTCTGCGGTGGCCTCGGCCACCGCTTGGTCGAGCGCTGACTGGTCCCGCACGTCGGCTCGGCGCACCAGCACCCGGCGGTCGAGTTCTTCGACCATTGCTCCCGTGGCTTGCAGTTCCTCGAAGGTGCCGAGGTGTTCGGAAACCACGTCGATGTCGGCGCAGATGTCGAGCGCCACGATGTCGGCGCCTTCCTCGGCCAGCCGCAATGCGTGGGCCCGCCCCTGACCGCGTGCCGCGCCGGTGATCAGCGCTACTTTCCCCTCCACCCGACCCATCATGTGCTCCTAACTGCCGGGAAAGTCCGGCGGACCCAGCTGTGTCGTTTCGCCCAGCCGCCGGCGCTCCGTCCAACGCACCCGCAGGCGCCGCTCGTCGAAGCGCCACTGGCCCTCCCGGCGCCCATAGCGGTCGTCGTAGCGGATGAACATCACGTAGTCCGTGATTTCGTCGTCTTTGCGCCGCAGGTGATGGGCGACGCAGTTGACCGTGCCGGTCGCCTCGTCGCCTGCCATCTCATAGGCCGCATTTCCCACGAAATGGAAGGTGGTGTCGTAGCGATCGTTCATCCGCTGCCCGATCCCCCGAATGGCGGCGACGCCCTCGAGGCGCCCGACGATCTCTTCGGGGTCGTCGACCGAGTGGGTGAAGATTGATGCGTCAGGCCAGAACAGCGCGGCGAGGGCATCCATATCGCGGGCATCGACCGCGAAGCCGTAGCGCTCAGCGAGCGCCCGCACGGACCATTCGTCTTGCGGCCAGGTCATTGATTGAGCAGCGTCATAGATTGAGCAGCATCATCGATTGAGCAGCGACGGGTCGGCCCGCAGTTCTTGGCGGACCATGGCCTCCCAGAATCCGGCGAAACCCTCCCCGTCCTGGCTCCCCATCCGCTGGCGGTACGCCTCGGGAAGCGGGGTGTTGAGCGCGCCCCCGGCCGCTCGGATCATCCAGGCGTGCTGGCATCGCTGTTCCAAAGCGACGGCCCGCTGGTGCACGGCGCGGGCGCTGCGGCCCAAGACGAACACCCCGTGCCCGGCCAGCAGCGCGATCTCCGCGGCGCCCATGGCCGTCACCGCGGCGCGGGCCGCCTCGGGGCTGTTGACGGCGCCTTCGTACTCGGCCACCAGCACCGGTTCGCCACCCCCACCGAGAATCGAGCTTTGGTCCATGGCCGGCGGGACCTCGCCCAGATCGGCCCACACCGTGCCGTGCAGCGGGTGATTGTGCATGGCCCACGCCACCCCAGGCCGCGCCCGATGCAACTCCAGATGCAGCGGGATCCCGAGGGGAACGGGCCAGTCGCCCTCGACCAGGCGACCTTCGAGATCGATCCGGATCACTTGATGGGGCAACAACTCGTCCCAGGTGATGAGCCACGGGTTGCACAACAGGGTGCCGTCGCCCAGGTTGGCGGTGATGTGGCCGGCCAGATGGTCGTTGTAGCCCTCCCGCCACAACGTGCGGGCCAGCAACACCAGTTCCTCGCGCAGCGAGAGATCGGGGATCAGTTTTTCTTGCGTCGGGATGAAGCTCACTGGCGCGGATCCAGGGGCAGCACCACGTCGGGCAGCGGATGGCGGTACAGGGCGGCCGCGTTGAGCGAGCACATGCGGCGCAGTTCGCCTGCCGGGATGTGCCCCCACGCCTTTTCGATGACCTCTTGAGTGTCGGGCCAGGTGCTGTCGCCGTGGGGGTAGTCCACCTCCACCATGACGTGGTCGATGCCGATCCGGTGGCGGGTATCGATGGTCGAAGGATCGTCGATGGTGCAGAACCAGAAGTTCCGTTTCAACACCTCGGCCGGGCGCACAGCCCAACCCCGGCCGTAGCCGGAGCGGTCGACGATGTTGTCGAGACGGTCGAGCAGCATGGCCACCCAACCGATTCCCCCTTCGCTCATGGCGATCTTGAGGGTCGGGAAGCGCAGCGGGTACTCCGACCACAACCACTCGGCGCACGCCCCCAGCGACAGCTGCCCGAAGAGGGTGGCTCCCAGTCCGAGGCCCGCGCCCTCCGGCTTGGGGTACATGCCCGAGCTGCCCACGTGCAGCGAAATGACGGTGTCGGTCTCCACGCAGGCGTTGATGACGGGATCCCAGAACTCCTGGTCCCACAGCGACGGCAGACCGACCGCGTGGGGCCGTTCGGGGAGGGTGACGGAGGTGAAGCCCCGGGCTGCGTTGCGGCGGATCTCCTCAGCGGCCAGCGCCGGGTCGCTCAAAAAGGCGATGCCCAGCGGGATGATCCGGGTCGGGTAGGCGCTGTACCACTCCTCGAAGAGCCAATCGTTCCAGGCCCGGATGCAGGCGTGCCCCAAGTCGCGGTCTTTGGCGTTGAAAAACACGCGGCCGCAGAAACCGGTGATCATCGAAGGGAAGTTGAGCGACGCCCAAATGCCGGCAATGTCCATGTCAGCCACCCGTGGGTGGACGTCGAAGCAGCCGGGGCGCATCTGCTCGAAGCGGAAGGGCTCCATTTCCACGGTCTCGGGGCGCCGCCCGGCCACCGCGTTCATGCCCACCTGGGTGTAGCGCTCCCCCTCGAACTCCCACACCTGATGGCCTTCGGGGGTCTCCACGATCACCGGGGCATTGGCCGCCAGGCCAACCGGGATGCGACCCTCGAAGAGGTGTGGCGGCTCGACCACGTGGTCGTCCACCGAGATCACGGTGGCGAATACCGAGCGGGCCTCGGGCTCGGGGAGGAACAGGTCCTGGTCCAGCGCAGTCATTGGTTCCCCTCAGCTCTTGGGTCGGGTGGCCTCCCGCCACGAGACCTCCCGGTCCGTGCGCGGCTCTCCGGGCAGGCCCAGGATCCGCTCTCCGATGATATTGCGTTGCACCTGCTCGGTACCGCCACCGAGCTTGGAACTCCACTGACCCAAGAAGAGCTGACCCCAGTAGTTGCCGTCTCCCGACGGCGGGAACAGCATCCCGGCGGCACCCTGCAAGCTCAACGCCAGATCACCGATGAGCGACAGGTGCTCCGACAACGCCAGTTTGGCCAGCGAGCTCCACGGACCCGGTTGACGACCCTGGCTGATATCCGAGAGGGTGCGCCATCCCAGGTACGTGATCAACTGTTGGCGGGTGTAGACCCGGGCCAGGTCCTGGCGAACCAACGGATCGTCGCTGCGGTCGTTCTCCCGGGCCAGTTCGATCAGTTCACCGGCCCGGTCCCCCTGGTTGCCCCCGATGAGGTTGCGTTCGCTGGTCAGCGTGGTCATGGTGACCCGCCATCCGTCGTTGACGTCGCCGACCCGGTTGCTGTCGGGAATCCGGACGTCCGCCAGGAACACCTCATTGAAATGGGCCGATCCGGTGATCTGACGTAGCGGGCGCACGTCGATCCCCGGGGAGCGCATGTCCACCAGGAAGTAGGTGATCCCCCGGTGCTTGGGCGCGTCGGGGTCAGTCCGGGTCAGGAGGATTCCGTAGTCGGCGTACTGAGCCGACGAGGTCCACACTTTCTGCCCGTTGACTACCCATTCGTCACCGTCTTTGACTGCTGCGGTGCCCAAGGCGGCGAGGTCTGAACCGGCGCCGGGCTCGGAGAACAGCTGGCACCAAAGTTCTTCGCCGCGCAGCATGGGGCGCAGGAAGCGCTCTTTTTGGGCATCGGTCCCGTACGCCATGAGCGTGGGGCCGGCCATGCCGATGCCCTGGGCAAACACGCTGCCAGGGACATCGTAATGACGGGCTTCTTGGTTGAAGATGATCTGGTCGATCACCGACCCGCCCCGGCCGCCGTACTCGGTGGGCCACGTGATGCCCGCCCAGCCCTCGTCATAGCAAAGCGCCTGCCAGGCCTGCGCTTCGCGCACGTGCGCCTGCTCCGCTTCGGAGTAGGCGTCGGTCAGCATCACCGGACGGGCGCTGCTGGCGTCCTTGGGTTTGGCGTGGCGGCTCAGCCAGGCCCGCACCTCTGCCCGATAGGCCGCTTCTTCCGGGGTGTCGTCGAAATCCACGAGGCTCCTAGTTAGGGCTCGGAGCGGAAAACGCCCATGGCGAAGTACTGGGCGGCGCCGCCGTAGGCCTGGGCCAGCGCGGTGCGGGCACCGTCGATCTGGTGCTCGCCGGCCAGGCCGCGCACCTGCAGCGCCGCCTCGGCGAAGCGGATCATGCCCGACGCGCCGATGGCATTGGACGACAGCACCCCACCCGACGGGTTGACGGGGAAGCTCCCGGTCATCTCGGTGTCGCCGGCGTCCACCATCTTCCAGCCCTCACCCGGACCGGCGATGTCGTGGCCTTCCAGCCACATCGGCTCGTACCAGGAGAACGGGACGTACAACTCGGCCACGTCGATGTCGCGGCGGGGGTCGGTGATCCCCGCCTGGCGGTACACGTCGTGGGCGCATTCGACGCCGGCCCGGACCCGCACCGTGTCACGGCCCGGGAACTGACCGAGTTCGCTGCGCACCGCGGTGGCGGCGACCCATGCTGCGGGCTTGGATGCGGCCCGGCCGCCGGCCTCGTTGGTCAGCACCACCGCGCAGGCCCCGTCCGACGAGGGGCACGACTCCAAGAAGTGCAGCGGGTCCCACAACACCGGTGACTCTTTGACCTTCTCGATGGTGATGTCCGGCAGGTGCAGATGGGCGTACGGGTTTTTGAGGGCGTTGAGGCGGTCCTTGACCGCCACCTGCCACCCGATGTACTCGGGCGCCCCGGACCGCTCGATGTACGCCCGGATCCAGGGGGCGAACGCGCCGCCGGCGCCGATACCACGGCCCCGGCCGCCGGCCAGGCCCCATTGCGCGTTGCCTTCGGACTGCTTTTCCCACGACACCGACAGGACCCGTTCGTGGATCCCCGACTCGATGAGGTGGGCACCAACGATGAACGTTGAACCGCCGACGCTGCCTGCGGTGTGCACGCGCAGCAACGGCTTGTTGGTGGCGCCCAGCGCATCGGCCAGGAAAATCTCGGGTTGCACGACCCCTTCGAAAGCGTCGGGGGCCTTGCCGATGACTACCGCGTCGATGTCGGACAACTCGAGCTCGGCGTCGACCAGGGCCCGGTCGATGGCCTCGCGCAACAGGCCCGGGATCGACAGGTCGTCACGGCGCTTCGAGTACTTGGTCTGGCCGACTCCGACGACTGCGCAGCGTTCTGCCATTACTCCCCCTCCAGAAGAATCACCAGATTTTGTTGCAGGATTTGGCCGCCCGTGGCGTGGGCCAGGGCGCGGTTGGCGGTGCCGGCGCTGATGCGACTGGCCGCCTCGATGATGCGGACCAGACCGACCGACATGATCGGGTTGGCGGCCAGCGCCCCGCCCGAAGGGTTGACGTTGGTCGATTTGGGGAGGCCCAGCGCGTTGCGCAGGATGAGCTCCTGGGGGCTGAAGGTGGCGGACAGCTCCACTACATCGATCGGACCACCGTCGTAGCCGGCCTTGCGGGCGGCCAGCGTGGTAGAGGTCGACTCGGTGATGTCGCGGTGACCCGGTTGGTGAGCTTCGATGCGATGATCGAAGCCCCGGATCCACACGGGGCGCTCGGTCAGCTCCCGTGCCCGGTCCCCGCGGGCCAGGACCACCGCCGAGGCACCATCGGAGATGGGGGGTAGGTCGTGGCGGCGCAACGGGTTGCGCACGTACGGCTCGGCCAGCAACTCCTCGATCGACGGTGTGCCGCGCAGCTGGGCGTTGGGGTTGTCGAGCGCAGCCCGACGGCTGTTGGCCACCACCTCGGCGAAGTCGCGCTCGGTGGCCTTCCCCGAGTCGAGGAGGGCCCGGGCCTGCAGGCCGGCCAGCGAGACCGGGTCCAAGCCGAGCGGGGCGAGGTAGTAGGGGTCGAGCTGCTGGGCCCATACCTCGGCGGGATTCGACGGCGACGACTTGCCGGAGCCGAAGACCAAGGCGGTGTCTATGTCCCCGTGCTGCAGGCGGACCCAGGCTTCATACAGGGCGAAGGCCCCGTCCATCTCCACGTGGGACTCGGAGATGGGCGGCCACGCACCGGCTGCTTCGAGGTTTTGCACGAAAGCAAACGGGCCGCCGGTCAGGTAGTCGCAGCTACCGGCACAGGTGAAGCCGATCTCAGAACGCGGCAGGTTGGCCGCGGTCAAAGCGGCGGCGATGGTCGGCACCAGCAGCTGCACCTCGCTGGCGGATGCTTCGCGCTCAGACGGCGTCTGGGCGAAGCCGACGATGGCGATGTCGGTTGCGGGCATCAGAAGATGTGCTCCTTGAAATCGTCGAAGGAGGCGTCGGGTTCCCCCGTCGCCTCAAAGGCGCTGATCCCACCGGACACGCCGCCCCAACCCCGGTTGGTGATGTCGTCTGCGGTGCGCTCCTCCTTGGGCAACCACACGGCCCGTACGCGCATCCCGCTGTGGACCTGGTCATGGGGCACGCCCACGATGTCCTGGCCGCCGATCGTCCCGTCGGCTCCGTCGAGCAGCACCGAGGCAAAGACGAACGGCTCGGTGGCCGTCTGCCCGTAGTAGGCCACGGGGGTCACGATGGTGAACCCGGTGACAATGCCCCGGTCCTGCACCTCGACCTCGTCGGCCTCCCCGGTGGGAATCACACAAATGGGGCAGTACCCTTTGCCCGGCAGGTACACCCGGCCGCAACTGGGGCACTTGTGTCCGACCAGACGACCGTCGAGCAGGGCGTCGGCAAACCGGTTCAGGTTGGGCGTCAGGTGCTCGCTGTAGGTGAGGGAGACCAGATGCTCCATCACCAAGTCCTCTTTGGCCAACGGCTTGATGTCAGGCACGCTCTGGCTCCCATGCTTCGATGTCGATGATCATGCCCGTGGGCGCACCCTTCCAGCGCGGGGTGACCCGCATCCCGGTGGAGAGGGCGTCTTCGCTGCCCGAGTCCACCGCATGGACCAGCGCCGTGTCCGCCCCGTCCGGTCGGATCAGGGCAAAGGCGAACGGGTGGCTCAGGGGGTGCTTCTCGCCGGGTTCTGAAACCCAGGTCCATGAAACCACCGTGGCACCCGGACCCACCTCTACGAAGTCGTCCCCCAGGGCCGCACCGGTTGTCGGGTCATACTCGAGCGGTGGGACCAACACCTTGCCGTCGGCCCCCCGAATCCCCACGATCCGGTGCTCGCGCAGGCTGCGAATGAATACGCCAGCCACCGGTCCGAGCGTCCGGGTGTAGGGGAACTCGAGCTTCGTCGTCGTCACTCTTGACTCGCTCACGCCAGGCATAAGAACACATCTGGCACCGGCCCACAAGTGCAACCGCGTTCTAAAGCAGTAACGACCCTGCGCCTAGCCGTCGATGCGGATGGCTTGCTTGGGGCAGCGCGCCGCCGCTGCCTCCACCTTTGTCCGCAGCTCCTCGCCGGGCTCCTCGTTGAGGACGTAGAGGAAGTCGTCGTCGCGTACTTCAAACACTTCCGGCGCTTCCTGCATGCAAAGCGCGTTGCTCTCACAAAGATCGAAATCAACGATCACGCGCACGGGCGTTCACCTCCGAAGTAGCGGTCATTCCCCCGACTGCCCGGGAACCGTGCGCGCCACAGTAGTCAGTCACGCTGGCGGGCGGCGTCACGTACGGCGGCCGAACCCCGGGCCAAAGCGTCACGGGTGGAGGGCAGACCCGACGCCAAGCCCATGAGCTCGGAACCGGAACGCAACGCGGTGCGCGCTCCCATGATCTCGAGCGCCCGGTGCACGCTGCGCTTGTTGATCTGCAGCAGTTCCCGGGGGACGCCGACCAAGCGGCCGGCGATGGCCAAGGTGTGCGCCTCGAGCTCCTCGGGGGGGACGGCCCGGTTGACGAGGCCTATACGTGCCGCTTCTTCGCCGCTGATGGGGTCGCCAGTGAGGACCAACTCCATTGCCGGGCGCAACGAAACCAGCCACGGGTGGTACTGGAAGTCAGGCGGGCTCACCAGGCGGGTCACCGGATAGCTGAAGATGGCATCAGTGGCGCAGTAGACCAGGTCACACGCGGCGGCCAGTTCGCTCCCGCCGGCCATGGCGTGTCCGTGCACCGAGGCGATCACCGGGATTCCCAGGTCCCAGATGCGAAACCACCCTTCGGCCACATGGCGCGACCAGGCCCCCGGTCCCCCCGCGGTGTGGTACGGCCGTTGGTCGGAAAGGTCGGACCCGAGGTCGTAGCCGGAGCAGAAGCTGGGTCCGGCGCCCCGGATCACCGCGACGCTCACCTCGGGGTCGTCGTCGGCGTCGCCCAGGGCCTTGAGCAACGCGCCCCGCAACTCGTTGTTGAGGGCGTTGCGCCGCTGTGGCCGGTTCAGCGTGAACCGGCGGACACCGGGCGCCGGCGTGTCGACCAGCAGCACCGGAGTGGGCTCGGCCGGCGCCTCGGGTTCGCTCACGAGGGGACGACCGGCGCCTCGTCGAGGCCGTGCATGTAGCAGCGTTCTTCGTAGCGGTCCGAAATCCGCCAACCCTCCGGCGTGCGCACGAACGTGTCCTTGTACCACAGCCCACACCAAAAGAGACGGTTGTCTTTCTTGAGGGTCATCGGGTTGTGACAGATCGTGCGACCCGTCGCCGTGTCGCCGTCGAGGGTCACTTTGCTGGTGGCCACCATGTGCTGGTACGAGCCCATGAGATTCATGGCCTTGGCCAGATAGGCCTTCGTCGATTGCAGATCACCCCGGGGGCCGCCCATCTCGGTGTAGTCGATGACCGCGTCAGGAGTGAAGATGTTGTCGAACTCCTCGAACTTGCGGAAGTCCAGCGCGTGCGAATAGTCGATGAGCAGTTCCTGGATCTCGATGCGGTCGGAGATCTCCTGTTGGGACAGCATGGCTACTCCTCTACCAGGTTGACGGGCTTGCCGATCAGATGCTTTAGCACCTTGCCCGAGGCGTTGTGGGGAAGTGCGTCGGGGAACAGCACGATGGATGGAACCTTGTAGGGAGCCAGCTCGGCCGCGGCCCAGGCCTGCACGGCCTCGGCGTCGAGGGTCGAGCCGGGCGTCCGCACCACGTGGGCGGCCACTTCTTGGCCCAACGTGCGGTGCTCCACTCCGACCACCGCCACCTCGGCGATCTCGGGGTGCTCGATCAGGCGGTTCTCGATCTCGATGGGGTAGATGTTCTCGCCGCCCCGGATGACCAGATCGCTTCCCCGGCTGTCCAGATACAGCAAACCGCCGGCGATGTGGCCGTACTCCCCCGCCCTGTACCAGCGGTCGGCGTCGAGAGACCGGGCCGTCGCTTCGGGGTTCGCCCAGTAGCCGACAAGGGTCACCGCGCCGCGCAGGTGGATCTCGCCGACGTCGCCCTCCGGCAGCACCTGACCCGCAGGGTCGCGGATCTCGATCTCCAAACCGGGGCCCGCCCGCCCGACGGCATCGGGATGCGCCGCGGCGTCCGCCGGCGACATATTGGTGCCCGCGCCGCACGTCTCGCTCATGCCGTAGCCGGTGCCCATGGCCACGTGGCCCCCGAAGCGTTCTTGCACGGCTCGCCACAACTCGGGTTGGAAGGTGGCACCGCCGCCCCCGACGCGGGTGACCGAGCCCAGATCGAAGCGCTCGAAGTCCGGGTGCTCCAGCAGGCGCCACAACTGGGTCGGTACCAACGACCACGACGTCGCCCGGTACTGCTCGGTGAGGCGCATATGGGTGACCTCGTCCCAGCGCCCGGGGGGCGGGAACACCCAGGTCCCGCCGAGAAAGACCCCGCCGATGATCTGGGTGGTGTAGCCGGAGATGTGAAACATGGGCGACACGCCGACGGTGACGGGAGGCGAGGATGGGGCCGCGCCGGCCAGGGCCGCTTTGACCGCACCGCCCAACGCGGCCTGCATCATCATGTGGACGTGGCCGCGGTGCGTCAGGGTGGCACCCTTGGGCCTGCCCGTGGTGCCGCTGGTAAAGAGGATGACCAGCGGGTCGTCCTCGTCGAGATCGGGCCTCCACCCGGTGGGCAGCGGCGTGTGGGCTTCGAGCTCGGCGAAGGTGTCCTCGAAGCACACCAGCGGCACCGACACGTCGAACCCTTCTAGCCGCTCGAGGCGGCGGCGGTCGCCGAAGACCACCTTGGGTTCGGTCAGTGCGATGCCGTGCAGCATCTCCGGTCCCGTCCACCAGCCGTTCATCTCGCTGGCCACCGCTCCCAACCAGGAGGTGGCCCAGGCCACGATGGGGTGCTCGGGCACATTGGCCGACCAGATGGCCACCCGGTCGCCTTTTTCCACGCCGTAGCGGTCGCGCAACGCGGCGGCCACCGACAGCACCGAGGGCAGCAGGTTGGCGAAGGTGATGGTGCGCTCGGGGAAGATCATGAAGGGCCGGTCCCCGAAGCGGGATTCCGCTCCGGCCAGCCATTCATTGACGGTCCGGGCCCGGCGGGTGAAGCCCCGTACGGTGGCCCCCAGTACCTCCATGTCCTCCATTTCGAACGGCGCGCCGGGGCCGGTCAGTGCTGCTCTGATCTCTGGCGGGAGGAGTTCGTCTTCGCTCCAGCGCAGCGTTACCCCCTGGGACTCGGCTGTCGTCACGCCGCCACGGTAGAATTCCCTTTCACCCGCCGCAACCGGGGCACGGCGACGCTTCAGAGGGAAACGGATATCATCCGGCATTCTCACCCCCGCCAGAAGCGAACGATTTGTGGCTCAACGACCGCCAAAACCCGTCACCGCCCCGCCGCTACCTGAGACGCTCACGGTCGCGCAGCGAGAACGGCGGGAGCGCATCATCGAGGCAGGCCTCGCGCTGCTGCGAAATCAGGACCATACCCAGATCCAGATGCGGGACGTGGCCGAACGGGCTGACGTGGCCCTGGGCACCGTGTACCGCTATTTCCAGTCCAAAGACCATCTGTTCGCGGAGGTGCTGGCCAGTTGGGCGCGGCGCCTGCGCACCAACGTGGAGCGGCACCCGCTGCGAGGAGAGACCAACGTCGCCCGCCTGACCGACGTGCTGCACCGGTCGGTGCGGGCCTTTCAGGTGTGGCCGCAACTGGCCCGGGTGGTCATGGCCCTCGAATCGTCGGCCGATCCCTTCACGCAGGAGATCTTTGCCCGCAACAACGGCGAGAACCGGGCCATCTACGCCGAGGCCCTCGTAGACCTACCGCCCGAGGTGGCCGACCAGGTGGTGCGCATCGCGGGTGCCGTCCTCGACCTGCAACTGCGCCAGTGGGTGGTCGGCCACCACTCGATCGCCGAGGTCTACGACCGCCTGGATCGGGCCATCCGGGTCGTGCTGTTGTTCCGGGAGGACGACGCTCCGGAGCTGTTCGAGGTCTGAGCCGGCACACCGGGGACTTGCCTCGGGTGACCGGCCCCGGGGAAGATGGCGGCAACAGAAGGGGGTTCTCGTGCCCATCACCTCCGAGGTGAGCGACAGCGGAGTCGCTGAAGTAGTGGTCGCCTGCCCGCCGGTCAATGCGCTGCGGGTAGCCGAATGGTTCGAGTTGGCCGAGGTCATCACTGCCGCCGGGCGCGACCGCGCCGTGCGGGCGGTCGTGCTGCGGGCCGAGGGTCGGGGCTTCAACGCCGGCGTCGACATCAAGGAGATGCAGGAGACCGAAGGCTTCGACGCCCTCATCGGGGCCAACAAGGGTTGCTATGCCGCCTTTGCCGCGGTCTACGAGTGCGCGGTGCCGGTCATCGCCGCGGTGCACGGCTTCTGCGTGGGCGGCGGGATCGGCCTGGTCGGCAACTCAGACGTGATCGTGGCCTCAGACGACGCCTACTTCGGATTACCCGAGGTCGACCGGGGTGCCTTGGGCGCCGCCACCCATCTGTCCCGACTGGTACCACAGCTCAAGATGCGGGCCATGGTCTACACCTCGGCCACGGCCACCGCGGCGGAGCTCGCCGGCTACGGCACGGTGTGGCAGGTGGTCCCCCGGGCCGAGTTGCGCGACGCAGCGCTCACCTTGGCCGGTTCGATCGCCGCGAAGTCCCCCGCGGTGATCCGGGCGGCCAAAGAGTCGCTCAACGGCATCGACCCGGTGGACGTCAAACGCTCCTACCGCTTCGAGCAGGGTTTCACCTTCGAGCTCAACCTGGCCGGAGTGGCCGATGAGCACCGCGACGCGTTCGTGTCCAAGCGCAACACGGACACCAGCAAATGACCGACAAACGCATCAGCGAAGAAGGGGTGGTGGCCCAGCTCGAGAGCGGAATGACCATCGGCATCGGCGGCTGGGGCAGCCGGCGCAAGCCCATGTCCATCATCCGGGCCATCGCCCGCAGCGGCCTGCGCGATCTCACGGTGGTCAGCTTCGCCGGCCCCGACCTCGGTGTGCTGTGCGCCACCGGGAAGGTGCGCCGCGCGGTCTACCCCTTTGTGTCGCTCGACTCCATACCTCTCGAGCCGCACGTGCGCGCGGCACGCCAGGCCGGCCTGATCGAGGACGAGCCGTGGGACGAGGGCATGTTCCTTCTCGGGCTACAGGCCGCGGCGTGGCGGGTGCCGTTCCTGCCCACCCGAGTCGGCCTGGGCAGCGACCTGCCCCGGCTCAACCCGCGTCTGTCGAGTGTGCGCTCCCCCTTCGACGACGACCTGGAACTGGTCGCCGTGCCCGCCTTCGAGTTGGATGCAGCCATCTGCCACCTGAACCGGGCCGACCTGCGGGGCAACGCCTGCTTCCTCGGCCCTGACCTGTACTTTGACGATCTGATGCTCTCAGCCGCCCGATCCCGCCGGTTCATCTCGGTGGAGCGGGTGGTCCCCACCGCCGCCTTGGTCGAAGAGGCGGGCACCGAGTTGCGCCTGCGCGTCAACCGCATGATGGTCGACGGGGTGGTGGAGCGCCCCGGCGGCGCGCACTTCACCAGTTGCGTGCCCGACTACGAGCGCGACGAGGCCTTCCAGCGCAGTTACGCGGCGGCAGCCAAGACCCCCGAGGCCTGGGCCGAGTTCCGGGCGTCGTGGATCGACGTGAGCGAAGACGACTATCAACACAAGATTGGGCAACGACAGGTCGGGGAAAGGGCGTCGCTCTAGATGACTGACATCTCGCGGGCGGATATCTGTGTAGTGGCCATCGCCGAATGCTTTCGGGGTGACGGGGAGATCGTGGCCAATCCCATCGGCACCATCCCCATGATCGGGGGCCGCCTGGCCCGGGCCAGCTTCGAACCTGAGCTGATGATGACCGACGGTGAAGCCGCGCTCATCGCCAACGACGAGGCGTTCCGCTGGCCCAACGGAAAAGTCGTCGAGTACTACAACCCCTACCGTTCGATGTTCGATGTGGTGTGGCGGGGCCGACGTCACGTGATCATGGGAGCCACCCAGATCGACCCTTTCGGCAACCAGAACTTCGCGGCCATCGGTCCCGACTACGCAAAGCCCAAGACACAGTTGCTGGGATTTCGCGGGGCTCCGGGCAATACGGTCAACAACGCGACCAGTTACTGGATCCCCAATCACAGTCCGAAGGTGTTCGTGGAGAAAGTGGACGTGGTCACCGGCGTCGGCTGGGACCGGGCCGCCGCGGCGGGCCGGGGAGCCACCGAGTTCTTCGACCTGCGCCTGGTGGTCACCAACCTGGCGGTCCTGGATTTCTCCGGCCCCGACCACCGCATGGCGTTGCGCAGCGTCCATCCTGGGGTGAGTGTGGAGGAGGTGGTGGCGGCCACCGGTTTCGAGTTGGTGGTGCCCGCCGATGTCCCCACCTCGCGCCAACCCACCGAAGAAGAGCTGCGTTTGATCACAGAGGTCATCGACCCCGACGACCTCCGCCACACCGAGATCCCCTGAGGAGCTGCTGATGAGCACCGCCGCCGTGCCCATGATCGAGGGCTGGTTCACTACCGGCGACCAGCCCGCACTGCTCGGACGCCGCTGCCTTGTGTGCGGAACCACGGCGTTCCCTCCCACCCTGCGTTCGTGCCCCAACCCGGGTTGCTCCAGCGACGACCTCGAGGAGGTGGCGCTGTCGAGGCGGGGACGCATCTGGAGCTACACCGACGCCCGCTACCAGCCCCCGCCCCCCTACGTGCCCTCCACCGACCCGTATGAACCGTTCGCCATCGCCGCCGTCGAGTTGGCCGAGGAGCGCCTCGTGGTGCTGGGACAGGTGGCGGCGGGCTACGGGCTCGACGACCTGAAGGTGGGCGGCAGCGCGGAGTTGGTGGTTGAGACCCTCGAGGTTCGCGACGGCATCGAACGGTTGATCTGGCGTTGGCGCCCGGTCACCGAGACCCAGGAGGTGGCGCAATGACAAACCACGACGTAGCGGTGCTCGGGGTGGGGATGCACGAGTGGGGCAAATGGGGGCGACCCTTTGTCACCTATGGGGTCGCGGCGGCCCGCGCCGCCCTGGCCGACGCCGGCGTCGAATGGTCCGACGTCGGGTTTATCGCCGGTGGAGAAACCGTGCGCAACGGCTACGGCGGTTTCGTGGCCGGTTCGACGTTCGCTCAGGCTCTGGGCTGGAACGGGGCCCGGGTGGCCACCTGTTACGCGGCCTGCGCCTCCGGCTCGGCGGCCCTGGAGGCGGCCCGCACACGGATTCTGGCCGGGCTGTGCGATGTGGCGCTGGTCGTCGGCGCCGACACCACACCCAAGGGCTTCCTGGCTCCCACCAGTGGGGAACGCTGGGATGACCCCGACTGGTTGCGTTTCCGTCTGGTGGGCGCCACCAACCCGACCTACTTCGGCCTTTACGCCCGGCGACGCATGGACCGCTTCGGTGCCACGTCCGCCGATTTCGCCCAGGTCAAAGTGAAAAACGCCCGCCACGGCCTGCACAACCCCAACGCCCGCTACCGCAAAGAAGTGACGGCCGAGGAGATCGCCGCGTCGCCTGTGGTAGCCGACCCGCTGCACCTGCTCGACATTTGCGCCACCTCCGACGGTGGAGCGGCGATCGTGGTGTCGTCGATGGACTACGCCCGCCGCATCGGCCAGGCCAACCCGGTACGCATCCGGGCCATCTCCACGGTGACCCCCAGCTATCCCAACACCGTGCTCGACCTCCCGTTGCTGTCCACCGACGCGGCGGGCGTGGTGCCCGTGCCGGCGCTCAGCTACCGGGCGTCCATCGCCGCCGCGGCCTATGAAGAATCAGGGCTGGGCCCCGAGGACATGAGCCTGGCGGAGGTGTACGACCTGTCCACCGCCTTGGAGCTCGACTGGTACGAGGACATCGGCCTGTGCGGCGAAGGCGAAGCCGAAAAGCTGCTGGCTGACGGAGCCACCACCATCGGGGGCCGCGTGCCGGTCAACACCTCAGGCGGCCTGGCCTCCTTCGGCGAAGCCGTGCCGGCCCAGGCCCTGGCCCAGGTGTGCGAGATCACCTGGCAGTTGCGGGGCGCCGCCGGTCCCCGCCAGGTGGAGGGGGCCTCCGCGGGGATCACCGCCAACCAGGGCCTTTTCGGCCACGGCTCGTCGGTGCTGCTCACCAAATGACCGAATTTCCGTCAGTCCTGCACACCCCCTTCTGTGAGCTGGTCGGTGTGCGCTACCCCATCGTGCAAACCGGGATGGGCTGGGTGGCCGGAGCCCGGCTCACCGCAGCGACCTCCGCGGCCGGCGGCCTCGGCATCCTGGCTTCGACCACCATGACCTTCGCCGAGCTGGAGAAGGCCATCGACGATGTGCGCAACCGCACCGACGCCCCCTTCGGGGTCAACATGCGCGCTGATCAGGGCAACGTCGACCAGGTGGCGGGCCTGCTGATCCGCCGCGGGGTGCGCCTGGCCAGTTTCGCCACTGCGCCCAGCGAGAAGCTCATCGGCACCCTCAAAGATGCCGGCCTGGTCACTATGCCCACCATCGCGGCTCCCCGCCACGCCGAGAAGGTGGTGGCCTGGGGGGTCGACGCGGTGATCGCCCAGGGCCAAGAAGGCGGCGGACACACCGGTGCCATCCCCACCAGCCTGCTGCTCCCCCAGGTCACCTCGATGGTGGACATCCCGGTGCTGGGCGCCGGCGGCTTCCACGACGGGCGCGGCCTGGTCGCCGCGTTGGCGTGGGGCGCCGCGGGGATCGCCATGGGCACCCGTTTCCTGCTGACCCAGGAAAGCCGGGTCCCCGACGAAGTCAAGGCCCGCTATCTGGCTGCGTCGCTCACCGACACGGTGGTCACCCGGGCCATCGACGGCCAACCCCAGCGCGTGATCCGCACCGAGCTCATCGACCAGCTCGAAGCACACCAGGGGCCGATGGCCTTCGTCCGGGCCGGCCAGAACGCCCTGCGCCTGCGCCGCCTGACCGGTACCTCGCTGCCCGCCCTGGTCCGCGAGGGCCTGGGCATGCGCAAAGCGGGCGGCCTGACCTGGGCCCAGGTGGCCATGGCGGCCAACGCGCCCATGCTGACCCGGGCCTCCATGGTGGAGGGCCATGTGGAGTCGGGCATTCTGCCCACCGGGCAGGTCACCGGCCTGGTCAAGGCCCTCCCCACGGTGGCGGAGCTCATCGAAAGCATCGTGGCGCAGGCCACCGCGACCCTCGCCAGGCTGGCGCCGGCGCCCGCGGCGTCGTCTGCACCGGCGGCACCGGCGTCTGCACCGGCGGCTCCGGCCGCCGTGGGGCACGACGCTTAGCGCTGCTAACTCTGGGGAGACCCGGATTCCGCCGGGCTTTCGGTACGCCCGGCGTGCCAAAAGCCCCGCGGAACGTCCCGGGCCCCAAGGTTCGCCATGCGAACGGCCGGCGCCCTACCCGGTTGGGCGCAACAGGAACTGCTCCATGCGGCCCCACGCACTGCCGTCTTGGAACATGAACGCGTGCCCACCCTCGAACACCTCGAGCTGGGCCCCCGGAATCCGCGCGGCCAGCGCCTCCGCGTTGCCGAGGGGCGCGATGCCGTCGTAGCGGCCCGCGCAGACCAGCACCGGGCAGCGCACCGACGCCAACCGGTCCCACGTGTCGTGGTGGCGGCGCGCCTCGAGCTGGGCGGCGGACCCGGCATCAGGCGCCGCCAGGGTCAACCCGCGAGCCACTAAGTCGCGCAGCGGATCCTCGAACGCCGGGTCAGCCCAGCGGGTGTCGAGAATGGCGACCTGCGTAGCACCGCGCTGGGCCGGCGCCATGGCGGGCAACTCATGGAGGGGATACGACGCTCCGCCTGCGCCGCCGCTCGAGGTGCAGGCCAACACGGCGTGGCTGACCCGGTCGGGGTGGCGGACCAGTAACTCCTGGGCCACCATCCCCCCGAACGACACCCCGAGCACGCCGGCCCGGTCCCACCCGACCCAATCGAGCACCGCCGCGGCGTCGTCCCCGTAGTCCGCCATCGTCCAAGCCGACGATCCATCGAGGGCCGGGCGATCGCTTTGCCCCAGCCCCCGCTGGTCGTAACCAACCATGTCGAAGCGGGCGGCGAAGGGCTGATCGAACCCGTTGGGCCGCTGACGGAGGTCGCCTCCGCTGCCACTAATGTACAACAGCGGCGGCCCCTCGCCGGCCCGTTCCACGTAGAGCCGGACGCCGTTGGCCTCCACCCAGGGCATCTAGACGACGCTCAGTCCAACCTCGATGTTGCCCCGGGTGGCGTTGGAATAGGGGCACACCTCGTGCGCCTTAGCGACCAGCGCCTCGGCCACGGAACGCTCCACATCGGGCAACTCGGCTTCCAGGTCGACTTTGAGACCGAAGCCGCCCTGTCCATTCGACCCGATACCGACCTTGGCCGTGACTGCGGAGTCGGTGACATCTACTTTGTCGTTGGCTGCCACCAGTTTGAGGGCGCTGTGGAAGCACGCGGCGTACCCGGCGGCGAAGAGCTCTTCCGGGTTGGCGTAGGGTCCGCCGGGGCCACCCATCTCCTTGGGGATTCGCAGCTCGAGGTCGATGACCCCATCAGACGAAGCCGTACGACCCTCGCGGCCACCCCAGGCGGTTGCTTCAGCGGTATAGAAAATGTCCATGCCCGATCCAACGCGCGGCACGGTCCCCCTGTTCCCCCAAACGCCCTCGAAACGGCGAGCTCAGACGCCGTGCGTGCTGAGCGCCACCACGCCGGCTACCAGCAAATCGATGCCAAAGGCGAAATAGGCGTCCTCGTCGTCGCAAGAGGTAAACCACAGGGCCGCCTCGACGATTCTCGGATAGCGCGCCGGCGAAAGGCTGGCCAGCGCCGCCCGCTTGGCTCGCTGGTGGGCGTCGAGCTCCTCGGGCGACACCGCGATCTCCGCGCCGGGGGCGTCGGTGACCAGGATGATGATGCTCTGCAGCGCACGATGAGCGAGATTGGCCGCCGTTTCGGGGGCGAAACCCCCCTGAGCCAACAGGTCGAGCGCCCGCTCCGTAAGGTCCAGGCCCCGTTCGCACGACATGATCTCAGGCGCTACCAGGGCTGCGGTGGCCGGATGCCCGCGCAAACCGGCCAGGACGGCCATCAGCAAGGCGTGGAGCTGCTGCGACCAGGGTGAAGGGGTCGGCTCCGGGATCTCGATCTGCTCGATCAGGCGTTGGCCCAACGCCGAAAGCAGATCGTCCTTCTTCCGGAAGTGCCAGTACAACGCCATTGGCGTCACATCGAATGCCTGGGCCAGGCGCCGGATGGTCACCGCGTGCAGACCCTCGGCTTCCGCCAGGACCAGCGCCCGGTCCACCACCACATCGCGGTGCAACGGAGTCTTGGTATTGGTGGTCATCACGGCACCTGCATCGTAGAGCACAAACCCATTGTACATCCGACATGTACTGTGTACAGTGACGTTGTACATGGACGACGTACAGGAGCAGGAAATGACCCTTTCACGGCGATGGATCCTCTTGGCGGTGGCGCTTGCCACCTTCATGACCTACCTCGACAACAACATCATCAATGTCGCGCTCCCGACCATCCAACGCGAGCTTCACCTCTCCATCTCCGGCGTGGAATGGGTGGTCAGCGCCTACATCCTGGTGTTCGCCGGCCTGCTGCTAGTGGGCGGCCGCCTAGCCGATGTGTTCGGGCGCAAGCGTTTGTTCATGCTCGGCTTGGGCATCTTCACCGTGGCGTCGCTGGCCGCCGGCTTGGCCGGAAGCGTGGACGTGCTGATCATCAGCCGGGTGGCGCAAGGCCTGGGCGCAGCCCTGGTGACCCCGACCACCTTGGCCATCATCACCCAGACCTACCCGGACCCCCGCGAGCAGGCAGGCGCGGTGGGCGCCTGGAGCGCAGTAGGGGCGCTGGCCTTGGCGGTGGGACCGCTGCTCGGTGGGGGGCTGTCACAGCATGTGAGCTGGAACTGGATCTTCTTCCTCAACGTCCCCGTCGGCGCGGCCACCATGGTGCTGGGGGCCCGAGCCATCCCGGCTGACGCCGGAACGCCCCTTGAGGCGACCGGCGGCCGGCGTCACCTGGACATCTACGGCCTGATCACTTCAGCGCTGGTCCTCTTTCCCCTCACCTACGGCCTCATCGAGGGCCAGCGCCGCGGCTGGACCTCGCCGCTGATCCTCGGTTGCTTCGCGCTGGCCGCCGCCGCTGCAGTGGCCTTCGGGCTCGTCGAGTCCCACCAGGATGACCCCATGGTCGATGTGTCGCTGTTCCGGGACCGCGTCTTCGCCGGCGGATCGGCCGCTTTGGTCATGTGGGGTTTCGGGCTCTTCGGCATCTACTTCTTCACATCGCTGTACCTGCAGAACGTTCTGCACTTCTCTCCGACAGTGGCCGGGAGTGCATTCGTTCCCATGGCGGTGCTCATGGCCGCCGGCGCCACCATCTCCAACCGGGTCGCTGACCGCATTGGCGCTCACCGCTCCGTGGGCGTGGCCATGGGCCTCATGGCCGCGGGCATCGCGTCAGCCACCCTGCTGGGCACGCACGCCTCCTTCGCTGACCTCATGGCACCATTCGCGCTCATTGGTATCGGCGGAGGCCTCACCATCCCCCTGACCTCCACCATGCTCGGCGTCATGCCCGCCGAGCGCGCCGGCGTCGCTTCGGGCATCTTCAACGCCTCGCGGGAGATGGCGGGCCTGCTCGGCGTGACGGTCATCGGGGCCATCCTCAGCGCCCGGGAAACAGCGCAGCTGCATGCCGGTCACACCGCGACGGACGCATTTATGACCGGTTACCGCACCGGGCTGCTGGTGGCGGCGACCCTGGTAGCCGCCGGGGGTGTGGCGGCCTGGGTGTCGCTGCGCCAGGTTCGGCCGCTGGCGCCCACCACCGTCGTCGGGCAGACCGGGGAATCAGGGGCGCTGCCGGCGCTGGCCGGAGCCGAGGCCTGACCGCTAGAGGCGCTCGACGATGGTGACGTTGGCCTGGCCCCCGCCTTCGCACATCGTTTGCAATCCGTAGCGGCCCCCGGTGCGCTCCAGCTCATCGAGCAGTGTGGTCATGAGTCGGGCGCCGGTGGCCCCCAAGGGATGGCCCAGGGCGATGGCGCCGCCGTTCACGTTGACCTTGGACAGGTCGGCGCCCGTCTCCTTCTGCCAGGCCAGCACCACCGAAGCGAACGCCTCGTTGATCTCGATCAGATCGATGTCGTCGAGGGTCAGCCCGGTGCGCTCCAGGGCGTAGGCGGTGGCCGGGATGGGCGCGGTGAGCATGAAGATGGGGTCGGCGCCCCGCACCGAGACATGGTGGATGCGGGCCCGGGGGGTGAGGTTGTGGGTGGCCAGCCCCCGTTCGTTGACCACCAGGATGGCCGCTGCACCGTCGGAGATCTGGCTCGACACCGCGGCGGTCAGACGGCCCCCTTCTTCGAGGGTACGCAAGGTGGCCATCTTCTCCAGCGTCGTGCCCCGCCGGGGACCTTCGTCCACCTTGATGTCGCCCACCGGCACGATCTGGCGCTCGAAGCGGCCCTCGTCGATGGCCCGCAAGGCTCGTTCGTGCGATTCCAGCGCGAAGATCTCCATGTCCTCGCGGGTGACGCCCCACTTCTCGGCGATCATCTCCGCGGCCCGGAACTGCGAGACCTCGACGTCGCCGTAGCGGGCCCGCCAGCCCACCGAACCCGAGAAGGGGTCGCTGAACCCGAGGGGCTCGGCCGCCGTCATGGCAGAACTGATCGGGATCATGCTCATGTTCTGGACGCCGCCGGCCACCAAGACGTCAGAGAAGCCCGACAGCACACCTTGGGCGGCGAAGCTCAACGCCTGCTGCGACGATCCGCATTGGCGGTCGATCGTCGTCCCCGGGATCTCTTCGGGCAGGCCGGCCGCCAACCAACAGGTCCGGGCGATATCGCCGGCTTGAGGGCCGATGGTGTCGAGACAGCCGAAGATGACGTCTTCGACCGCGGCGGGATCAATGCCCGTCCGCTCCATCAAAGCGTTGAGAGCGACCGCCCCCAGGTCCGCCGGGTGAACTCCGGCCAAGCCCCCACCCCGCTTACCGACCGGGGTCCGTACTGCATCGACGATATAGGCCTCGTTCATGACGTCTCCTTCAGATCCCCATCTCGGTACCTACCCGGTCGCGGTGCCATGCTGCGCCGCCGTAGGTGGCGGCCAAAGCCCACGCCCGTTTCATCCACAACTGCAGGTCGTATTCATCGGTATAGCCCATCGCGCCGTGACACTGCAGGCACTGGCGCGCCGCGAAGGTGGTGGCGTCGCCGGCCATGGCTTTGGCCGCCGACACGGCTCGGCGGGCGTCGGGCAGGCCCTGGGCCTGGCTGTACGCGGCGTAAGCCACCACGGGGCGGGCGAACTCCAGGCCCACCAACACGTCCGCCAGGTGGTGCTTGACCGCCTGGAAACTCCCGATGGGCACCCCGTACTGCTGGCGACCTTTGACATAGGCGACGGTCATCTCGAGCATGTGGGCGCCCAGGCCCAACAGTTCGGCGGCTGCGCCCAGCGCCCCCAGGTCGAACAGTTGGCCGGGTTCGAGAGCCCCCAGCGGCGTGCCCGGGGCGCTCGGTGTGATCCGTCCCAGACGTCGCGACCCGTCCACCGATTGGGCCGGAGTGACACTGAACTCCCCCGGACCGTAGAACGTCACGTCGTCGCCGACGACCACTGCCGCGTCGGCCAGGGTGGCCCCGGGGGCCAGGCCACCGTCGAAGGATACGGCGACGATGACCTCGCCGGCCAGCACCCCGGCCACCACCCCGGCGGGGTCTCCCGCGCCGATGAGGGCGGGCAGAGCGATACCCATGGTTTCGAGCAGCGGCAGGGGCAACGCAGCGCGTCCGGCCTCCTCCAGCACCAGCGCGGCCGTCTCCCAGTCCAATCCGCTGCCGCCGTCAGACTCGGGCACGAGAAGGCCGACGACGCCCATCTCGGCCAATTCCCCCCACAACGACCGCAGCGAGGCCCCCCCGTCGGGGTCCCACGCGGCGCGCACCACTGCAGGGTCGCAGCGCTTATCGAGCAGGGAACGCAACCCGTCGCGCAGGGCGTTCTGATCGGGGTCAGGGGCGAAACGCATTAGGCCGTCACTTCCGGGGCAATCCGAGGACCCGCTCGGCGGCGATGTTGCGCTGCACCTCATTGGTCCCCGCGTAGATGGGTCCCGACAGGGAAAACTCGAAGCCCCGCATCCAGGGGCCGTCGAGTTCGGCCTCGCCGCCGAGCAGTTCCAGGGCTGCCTCGTGCAGGCGTACGTCCATCTCCGACCACCAGATTTTGTTGAGACTCGACTCGGCGCCCGGCGAGTGGCCTTCGGCGATGGCGGTGACGGTGCCCAATGTGAAAAGGCGGTAGGCCTCCGCGTCGATCCAGGCCTGCACCACTCGATCCCGGGCTCCCGGCACGGCGTGGCCCGAGTGCTGTCGGTACAACTCGACCAGGCGATCCACGGCTGCAGTGAAACGGCCGGGTGAGCGCAACGTCAATCCCCGCTCGGAACCGGTGGTCGCCATGGCTACCCGCCACCCTTCGCCCACCCCGCCCAGCACCGCCTCATCGGACACGAACACGTCGTCGAAGAACACCTCGGCGAAGCCTTCGTCCCCGTCCAGGCGGCCGAAGCCGCGTACGGTGACCCCCGCCGCGTCGAGGGGTACTAGGAGATAGGTCAGGCCTCGGTGCCGCTCCGCTTCGGGATCGGAGCGGAAAAGACCGAACAAATGCGTGCAGAACGCCCCCCGGGTGGTCCAGGTCTTCTGCCCGTTGAGCATCCAGCCCCCGTCGACCTTGGCCGCCCGGCTGGAGATTCCGGCGAGGTCGCTGCCCGCCCCCGGCTCCGACCAACCCTGGCACCACAGGTCTTGGGCGGCGGCCATCCGGGGCAGGAGCCGGTCCTGCTGCTCGGGGGTGCCGAACTCGAACAATGTCGGCGCCAGGAGAAAGATCCCGTTTTGGGTGACCCGCTGGGGGGCGCCGGCGCGGTAGTACTCCTCCTCGAAGATCACCCACTGCCACAAGGAGGCGTCGCGGCCCCCGTACCGTTCCGGCCACGAGACCACCGACCAGCGGTCCTCGTAGAGCCGGTGCTCCCATTCGAGGTGCAGCGCGAACCCTTCGGCCGTGTCACCCGACGGCAGCGCGGGCTGTGGCACGTTGGCCTGCAGCCAACTCCTGGCTTCGGCGCGGAACGCCTTGTCAGCTTCGCTCCACGTCAGATCCATGCGCTGGGTACCCTACCCAACGTGAACAGCCAAGAGAATCCCCTCGATTTTTCCGGCGCCGTCGTTTTGGTGACCGGCGGTGGCCGCGGCGTCGGCCGGGGGATCTCCGAACGTTTTCTCGAGGCGGGCGCCACCGTCGTGGTGTGCGGCCGTCACCAGCCGGAGGTGGCGCCGGCCGGCGCGGGCCATCACGCCGATTTCGTGGCATGCGACGTCCGCGACCCCGAGCAGGTGGACGCGCTGATCGCCGCGGTCGTTGAGCGCTACGGCCATCTCGACGTGGTCGTCAACAACGCCGGCGGTTCGCCGGCAGTGAACGCAGCCGACGCGTCGCCCCGCTTTTCGGAGTCGATCATCCGCCTCAACCTGATCGCCCCCCTGCACGTGGCCCGGGCCGCCAACGCGGTCATGCAAAACCAGGAACAGGGAGGGGTGATCATCAACATCGGGTCGATCAGCGGCCTGCGCCCCACCCCTGCCACCGCGGCATACGGTGCGGCCAAGGCCGGCCTGGCCAACCTGACCACCACGCTGGCTGTGGAGTGGGCGCCCAAGGTGCGGGTCAACATGGTCACCGCCGGGATGGTGGAGACCGAACAGTCCGAGCTGTTCTACGGCGACGCCGAGGGGATCGCGGCCGTGGGGGCCACCGTGCCGCTCGGGCGGCTGGCCCAGCCCGGCGAGATCGGCGACGCCTGCCTCTTTGTGGCCTCTCCCCTGGCGGCCTACATGACCGGAGGCGGCCTGCTCATCCACGGCGGCGGAGAGCGACCCGCCTATCTGGCCCAGTCGACCGCCGCGCTGCCCGGGCGTCCATCATGACGGGGCGCTGACGTCGCTGTCTGGCGGGGGCGACGCTGTCTGGGCGCAGGCGACGCTGTCTGGGCGCAGGCGACGCTGTCTGGGCGCAGGCGACGCTGTCTGGCGG